>FWWL01000178.1_pt1 | contig 186976 bp, 171 predicted proteins | sample 2228331 | NCBI WGS metagenome assembly FWWL01 (sample SAMEA103939775, study PRJEB20133) | metagenome | reverse complement strand
TTTTTTCGTTAATAGCAGATTACAAGCTCAAAAAGCTGCGCTTTTTTTCGCTCGCGTTGCACTTATCCATGAAGAGTAGATCGTTTATACATGCAAGCATGTAAAACGCTCTATCCTTCATGGAGTAATCTGCTTATTCGCGAAAAAAAGTCTTTCTTAAGGTTTAACGCTTAAGAAAGACTTTTGGATTCACATCAGTATGAGTTACTTTAAATTATGCGATTGTTACATTAACAGCCTGCATACCTCTTTGACCTTTTTCTAAGTCAAAAGTAACCTTTTGGCCTTCTTCTAAGGTCTTGTAACCGTTAGAAGCGATGCCTGAGAAATGTACAAATACATCTTCTCCACCGTTATCGTTTGTGATAAATCCAAAACCCTTTTGTGCGTTAAACCATTTTACTGTACCTTTGTTCATGAAAGATACCTCCTAGAATAATATTTGTGTATTTTATTACTTATAAAAAAATCACATATTTTTGTAAGTCATTAACGCATTAATGACTTACAAAAATATGTGAGTTCATACATGACAATTAAAATACTAAACATAGTTTACCATAATCTTTTTATTTTGTAAAGCAATCTTTTTTAATTTAATAGAATTTTATATGAAAAACATGCAACATACACAAATTAGCATGATTTATGTCAGAAAAAAGGTGATTGAGTCCCTGACAAACGAAATGATCAACGAATTACTTGATCAGATAACGGACCTCTATGGCATAACAGTAATATATTCAATAGTAACTGCTCAGTCTTAGAGGCCGTGATGTCTGATACTTTCCATTGCTTCCTATGCGAAACCAAAGTAACGAAGGATACCGTTATAAATACCTCTAGCGAATTGGTATTGGTTATCGCGCAGCTTCTGTGCATCTGAAGTATTCGTAAGGTAGCCTAATTCGACTAGTTGAGAAGGCATTTGCGTTCTTCTAAGAACATAAAGTGAAGGATTTAAGCGGATTCCGTTATTCTTAGTACCGACAGCCTGCGTAATCCCATTCATTATGTGTTGTGCCATCCAATGAGCCTGTGTATTGAACCGGTAGAGATAGATTTCAGTACCATTGATCGCTGGATTTGGGTTGGCATTACCATGAATGCTGATAAAGTAATCAGCCGGCCATTCATTTGCCATTCTTACTCTTTCAGCGAGGCTGGAAGCATTTGTAGTCCCAAGAACGGTTGTAGGTGTTGGTCTTGATACACGGGCATCAAAACGGGGATCGTTATTTAACAGATCAGCCAGATATGTTCCTACCTGATAAGTGATATCCTGTTCAAATAATCCATTAGCGGTTGCGCCGGAATTATGATAACCGGATGGGTTGTGACCTTGATCTATGAAAATCTTAATAGCCAAAGAAACACTTCCTTTCCATTTTACTATTAATATCATATTCTGCCTTATGAAACATGTTACAGCAGAGACTAGCATTTTCTTGGAACAAAATGTTCCTAATAGAAATATATGCTATGGGATGATATACTGTTAATGATAAGAATGAAAAGAGGGAAACAGATGGCTATAGATACGAATCAATTAAATATCACAAAAAAATATAGAGCCATTTCAATCGCGACAATCAGCAGCATCACTGTTGGCATTATTATCATTCTGATTGGAATGGTTTGTTATAAATACTATATCCCGAAGCTTAGTATAACAGAGGTTGCAGATTATCAGGAGTATCAATACCATTATGCAATCATTTCTGAGGAAGAGGATGCTACTTTCTGGGACGCTATTTATCAGGGAGCCTTAGAAAAGGGCAAGGAATTGAACGTATATGTGGAGCGGATAGGGAGTAATCTGTCGATCAGCTATTCCCTAGAAGATTTGATGCGAATTGCAATCGCATCTAAGGTTGATGGTATTATTATTGAACCGAACGGTGATGAGGATATTGCAGACCTGATTAATGAAGCGGATGAAGCCGGTATACCTGTCGTGACCGTGTTGAAGGACGAAGCAGGCAGTAAAAGGAAAAGCTTCATTGCAATCAACAGTTATACCCAAGGTCAGGTGTATGCGAAAGAAGTAGTGGAGATTATCAAGGAAGGGAAGAGGGATGTTACCATTCTGCTGAATGAAGAAACTACGGATCCCAACCAGGACGATATCTACTCCAGTATTATGGAAGCCATCAATAGTAGTAATGTTGAGGTGAATACAGTTATGGTCAACTCTGAAAGTGCCTTTAGCTCCGAAGAAGAAATCAGGCGTATTATTGTAGATAAAGAGAATCCGACTGATTTATTGGTGTGTCTTACAGTAGAAGATACCTTGTGTGTTTATCGGGCAGTAGTTGATTATAATAAAGTAGGAGCAATCGAGATTGTCGGCTATTATGATTCTGATATCATTCTAAGTGCCATTGACAAGAATATCATACATTCGACCATGACAATAGACGCGAATCAGATGGGTGCTTATTGTGTGGAAGCGTTGACTGAATACCGTGAAACGAACAATGTTAATAATTTTTATCCCGTTGATATCAGTGTAATCGATAAAGATAATGTTGAGGATTATATTAATGCAAAGACAAAAAAAGCAACAAAATAAGTTATAAGTGACATGTTTTGATTAGGAAATCGATATAAATAGCTAATCCAACCGATAGATCGGAGTTCTATATGAAATCAAAGAAGAAAAAAGGCTCCATACGAAGAAGGCTTGTGCTGGTATTTACCTTTACCTCGTGCGTAGTTCTTTTTGCGAATTTATTTCTCTATTATAATATCAATAAATCGATCGGTACCATCGATGATGTGTTCAAAAGTAATGCTGAACTCAACGAACTCTTGGATACCTTATCAGATGTACAAGGTTATGTGAACGAATATCTTAATACCAGAAGCTCAGAATCGCTAGAGAACTATTATCGGAGTGAGCAGGATTACAGGGTTCTGGTCGGCGATTTAGAGGGAAAGATAACGGATAATGGTATGCTGCTGATGCAGAAGAATATTAAGAATATGTCCGAGGAATATCTTTCGTTAGCTGCTGAAACTGTTGATGCAAAACGTGGACGTAATATTAAGAAAATCAGGGATAAAGTTGAAGAAGCGACGCAGATGTATGATTACATCAGTACACATATTAATAGTCTCAATAACGAGAAATTCCGGTTTAATTCTGAAAAATATGGGCTTCTCTTATTATCATTGCGTTACCTGGAGGTAATCAGTACTGCAGTGCTCCTGGTTATCATGATATTTAATATCATACTAATTATCGTATTAACTAGAAGCATAACAGGACCTTTAATGAAGCTTACGCAGACTGCTTATGAAGTGGCAGGAGGAAATTTTGAGGTGGATCTGGTACATGTGGATTCCTCAGATGAGGTGGAAATTGTAACAAAAGCCTTCAACAACATGATTGTAAGCATCCATCAATACATCGTAAAGACAAAAGAAAGCATGGAATTGGAAAGCAAGATGATGGAGAAGGAACTGATGATGACGAATCATCTGAAGGATGCCCAGCTGAAATACCTGCAGGCGCAGATTAATCCCCATTTTTTATTTAATACCCTGAATGCCGGTGCACAGCTTGCTATGATGGAGAGTGCAGATAAAACCTGTCTATTTATCGAGAATATGGCAAATTTCTTTCGCTTAAACATGAAAAGCATTGATCAGGATTCTACCTTACGGGATGAGATTAAGCTTGTGGACAGCTATATTTACATATTAAATGTTAGGTTTTCTGGTGGTATCCATTTTTATAAGGACATTGATGACGATGTACTTAATGTGAGAGTTCCAAGCATGATTCTCCAACCGGTAGTTGAGAATGCGGTGAATCATGGTATCCGGGATATTGATTATAAAGGTGAAATCCAAATGTCGGTACACGAGGATGGTAAAAATATAAATATTGTTATTAAGGATAATGGCGCAGGAATGGATCAGAGTACCATCAACCAGATTATAAAAGCAAAGCTGGAGGATAGAGAATCCCTGAAGTTGCGAACCGTAACCAAGGATTCCAATGGTATTGGCCTGGGTAATGTGATTAACCGGTTAAGGCTGTATTATAATATGGAAGATATCTTTCAGATAGAGAGCGAAGGGCGGTATCAAGGTACTAAGATAACCATAAGGATACCGAAGTTACATAGCAAATCCATTATGGATAAGACGGACCATATGGCTGATGTGGCAGTAGGTGATGCATCAGATCTAACCAGGGAAGATAATATAGATGATGCTATGGAATAATCAGTTATTTGCAGCAGTCTGGAGACAGCAGCTAAGGAAAGGAATATGGCGAATATGTATAAGATCATGCTAGCAGACGATGAAGGTATCGTAATAGATTCCTTAAAGTTCATAATTGATAAGAATTTCGCAGATACTTGCGTGGTGGAATATGCAACCACCGGAAGAAGTGTAATTGAACTTGCTGAGAATTTTAAACCGGATATTGCTTTTATGGATATTCAAATGCCTGGTATTAATGGCATTGATGCTATGAAGGAAATCAGAAAGACGAATTCATCAGTTATTTTCATTGTCTTAACGGCTTTTGACCGCTTTAATTATGCGAAGGAAGCGATTAATCTTGGAGTGTTGGAATATCTGACAAAACCGGTTAACCAGACAACGGTGGTAAAGGTTCTGCAGAAAGCTATGGATCTTATTGAGGAAGAGCGTAGGAAACGAAAGAATGATCTGATGATTCGGGAGAAGCTTGAGATTGTAATCCCGATCCTTGAAAGTGACTTTATCTATGCAATACTTTCCGGAGATGATTTTAATAGAGCTGATGTTGATTTTCAAAACCTGTTGGGCATGAAAGAAGAACATGGGATGATGGTTGTCATAGAATTTGGTGATGCATTGGAAGATGGCATGCTGACAAATCCCGTTGGTGTTAGTGTAAAGGCCCAAGCCTATTATCGTGTGATCCGAAGTAATCTGAAGGAGGAACTGGATTGCGTTGTCGGACCAATCATGGTGAACAAAATAATACTTTTCTTACCCAGTGTCAAACAGCAATTGGAGTATGATGATCGTACCTATTTGATTGAAAAGATGCGGAAACTAATCCGTGATTTATCAAAGATTGTAGACCTTCAGTTTAAGGTTGGTATCGGTTCAGTTACACCCTTGAACAGACTTGGTGATTCCTATCAGGAGGCTCTTCAGGCATTACATAATAATAAAGGACGAGTCGTACATGTAAAGGATATTCCGGCAGGTTGTGAATATGAGGATAATTATCCGATTGATATTGAGAAAAATCTGTTTAGCATGATAGAGAAAGGAAACCTGGAGGGAACCAATACGGAAGCGAACCGTTTCTTTGACTGGATGGTAGAACATTATCCGGATTGTGAGATGGATATTAAGCTTAAGGTCCTTGAATTTATCTTATTTGCAGAGCAGAGAGCATTCTTAAGCGGGGGGATGACTTATCATTTTCGATACCGCAAGGATTATTTAAGTACGGTTATCCAATCAGCTAATTTTGAACAGCTTCGTAAATGGTTTCTTGATAAAGTGGCGGAGGCATGCCGTAATATCATTACGAAGAAAGAGGAACAGACGAGCAGTGTCATAGCAAAAGCAAAAACATACATAGAAGAAAATTACAGTAAAGATATATCACTGGACGATGTGTCCAGAACGGTTGATATCAGTCCGTATTATTTTAGTAAGCTATTTAAGGAAGAAATAGGGGAAAATTTTATTGAATATCTAACAAATATTAGAATCGAGAAAGCAAAGAAGTTATTACAAAACAGTGATGTCAGTATTAAAAACATCTGTGCCGACACAGGATATAGTGACCCGAATTATTTCAGCCGAATCTTTAAAAAACAAGTAGGTGTTACTCCTACGGAATATAGGGAGAGGATAATGTGAAAAGAATTCAGCTAAGCTGAATTCTTAGTAAATATAATAATGAATTTCAGTGGAAATTCATCATGATAGCAGGTGGTGAAAGGGGAATGAGGTATTTATGAAAAAGTGGATTACAATTGGATTGCTGTTTCTGTTTGCTATAAGCTTAGGGAGCTGTAATAGTAAAGAAGAGACTGCAAAAGAGACCGGTACGACAGAAAAGAAACTGCAGATCGGTCTATCCTTTGATTCTTTTGTGCTGGAGCGATGGCAGAGAGATCGGGATGTATTTGTTTCTACAGCAAAGGAACTGGGGGCGGAGGTCAATGTCCAGAATGCGAATGGAGATGTGGAGGAACAGATTTCACAGATAGAATATCTCATAGATAAGAACATGGATGTTATTGTTCTAGTAGCAGCCGATGCGGATGCCTGCAGTGAGATATTGAAAAAAGCAGAAGATGCCGGAATTATTGTAATAGCATATGATCGTCTAGTCAGAAATGCTAATGTGGATTTATATATCTCCTTTGATAATGAAGCAGTAGGCAGATTAATGGCTGAAACTATAGTGAACGAAGTTCCGGAGGGAAGTAATATCGTTACTATCTTCGGTCCTACTACGGATAATAATGTTATTTTAATAGAGCAAGGCTTCAATTCCGTTGTTGAGCATACTGGCCTGAAAATTATCTATTCCGAGTATGCAACGGACTGGCTTGCCGAGTTGGCCTTTGATGCCGTGAATGCTGCCCTTACAAAAAATCCTGATATCGCAGGTGTTATGTGTGGGAACGACAATTTAGCCAGTGAGGCGGTACGGGCTCTATCTGAGAACCGCCTGGCAGGTAAGGTTGTGGTTACCGGACAGGATGCAGATCTTGCCGCCTGTCAGAGGATCGTAGAAGGAACCCAGACTATGACCGTCTATAAACCGGTTGATAAGCTGGCGAAGGCGGCAGCGGAATATGCAGTGAAATTGGCAACTCGGGAAGACATTGGAGTTGAAGAAACCATTCATGACGGAACCTATGAAGTACCTTATGTAAAGCTGGATCCAATTGCCGTGGATAAGGATAATCTTTATACGGTTATCATCGAAGGTGGTTTCCAATTGGAGGATGAAGTATATCTGAATGTTCCAAAGGTAGAATAGAATATCCTCATTCCTATGCCGAGTCTTGGGTATATCCTATGCCGAGCGCTGGGCATATGGAGTATATCATTATGTTGTCAGATTATATATCAAGGTGGGCTTTAGGAGATGCTAAATTAACTAGCATTTTCCTGAAGCCCGTTTTTAAATTGCTAGTAGAAATGTTGGATTATTAGCATTTTATTGTCTTATGGAATACAACAAATGAGTAGAGTTCCCTTCTTCCCATGAAAATATGCAGAAGGATGCAAGTTAGTACTAATAGCCTTGTGATAATATCAAGGAGTAGTAATTAACTATAATTTTAGGGAGGAATATATTATGAAAAAGAAGTTATTAAGTATTATGTTAATTGTAGCAATGCTTGCTTCTTTGATGGTTGGTTGTAACAAAGACTCAGCAACCTCATCAGGAGCAAAGAAAGTTGGAGTAGCAATGCCTACAAAGGATTTGCAGCGCTGGAACCAGGATGGTGGCAACATGAAAGAAAAACTGGAAGCAGCAGGTTATGTAGTAGACTTACAGTATGCTAACAATGAAATAAATACCCAAGTATCTCAGATTGAGAACATGATTACTGGTGGATGCGATGTATTAGTTATTGCTTCCATCGACGGTGGTTCCTTGGGTACTGTATTAAAAAAAGCAAAAGAGAAGAAAATCCAGGTTATTGCTTATGACCGTCTTATTATGGATACCGATGCTTGTTCTTATTATGCAACCTTTGATAACTACATGGTTGGTACAATCCAAGGACAGTACATAGTTGATCGCTTAGACCTTGAGAATCAGGCAGGTCCCTTCAACATCGAGTTATTCACCGGTTCCCCGGATGATAACAATGCTCGCTTCTTCTTTGGTGGTGCTATGGATGTATTAACACCATTTATAGAGAGTGGCAAGTTGAATGTTGTATCCGGACAGAAAGCATTTGAAGAAGTTGCTACCTTAAACTGGTCAACAGAAGAAGCTCAGAAGAGAATGGAAAACCTCATTGCAGCATACTATGCGGATGGAACCAAGCTTGACGTTGTATACTGTTCCAATGATTCCACTGGTATCGGTGCTACCAATGCGCTTGTGAATGCAGGTTACACCAAAGACAATTTCCCGATCTTAACCGGTCAGGATTGTGATATTGTATCTGTAAAGAATATCCTTGCCGGTACGCAATCCATGTCAATCTTCAAAGATACTCGTACCTTAGCAGCTAAGGTTGTAGATATGGTAACTGCTATCATTAATGGTACTGAGGTTCCTGTAAATGATACTGAGACCTATGACAATGGAACCGGCATCATTCCTTCTTTCCTTTGCGAGCCGGTATTTGCTGATGCAAGCAATTACGAAGAATTATTAATTGACTCAGAGTACTATACAGCGGATCAATTGAAATAGTATGCAATAGGATATTAGGGTGTTGTAGCCAACCCTGCTGCAACACCCTATTTCCCATGGAAAGAAGAGGAGGGGTACTATTGGCTGGAATGCTACTGGAAATGAGAAATATAACCAAACGCTTCCCCGGCGTAAAAGCATTAGATAATGTAAACCTTCAGGTCGAAGAAGGTGAAATTCATGCACTGGTTGGAGAAAACGGTGCAGGTAAATCAACACTGATGAATGTGTTGAGCGGTATTTATCCGCATGGAAGCTATGAAGGAGAAATTCTGTATCAGGGAGAAGAATGTAAATTCAATATGATCAGGGATAGCGAAAGAAAGGGTATCGTTATCATTCATCAGGAATTAGCTCTGGTTCCGTATATGACCATCGGTGAGAATATGTTTCTCGGAAATGAGCAGGGATCCGTAGCCCGTATCGATTGGGAGAATACTTACCGGAAAGCCGATGAACTGCTAGAAACGGTTGGATTACATGATTCATCAAGAACTCTGATTAAAGATATCGGAGTTGGAAAACAACAGCTGGTTGAGATTGCGAAAGCATTATCCAAGAATGTGAAGCTCCTGATTCTTGATGAGCCGACAGCATCCTTAAATGAAGCTGATTCACGAAAATTATTAGACCTATTAATAAAATTTAAACAAGAAGGATTAACCTCTATCATGATATCCCATAAATTAAATGAGATATCTTATGTTGCAGACAAAATAACGATTCTTAGAGATGGTGCGACTATTGAGACTCTTAATAATAAAGAAGATGAAGTCAAAGAAGAGCGTATTATCCGCGGTATGGTTGGCCGCACGATGACAGATCGTTTCCCTAAGAGGGAAACCATAGAGGTTAAAGATATCAGTCTCGAGGTGAAAGACTGGACAGTATATCATCCGCTGTACAGCGACCGTAAGGTAGTGGATAATGTATCCCTAAACGTAAGAGAAGGGGAGGTAGTAGGTATCGCGGGACTTATGGGTGCAGGGCGAACCGAGCTGGCTCTCAGTATCTTTGGGAAAAGCTACGGTGTTGATATTACTGGAACTCTGAAGCTGAAAGGCAAAGAGGTTAAACTGAACAATTCACGCCAGGCCATAGAGAATAAGCTTGCCTATATCACTGAGGATAGAAAGGGTGACGGACTTATTCTTTCCAATCCTATCCGGGTTAATACTACCTTGGCGTGCATGAAAAAAGTAAGTATGCATGGCGTGATTGACAAGAATCTGGAGGATGCAGCTGCGAGCGAATATGTTGAAAAGCTGAGAACAAAATGTACTTCAACAGAGCAGCAGGTAGGTAATTTAAGTGGTGGTAACCAGCAGAAGGTATTAGTTAGTAAATGGATGTTTGCTGACCCTGATATTATGATTCTTGACGAACCGACCAGAGGTATTGATGTCGGGGCAAAATATGAGATTTATTGTATCATCAACCAATTGGTTAAAGAAGGTAAATCAGTTCTCATGATTTCATCCGAATTGCCGGAGCTGCTTGGAATGTGTGACCGAATCTATATCATGAACGAGGGTAAAATGGTTGGAGGGGTTACTAAAGAAGAAGCCACCCAAGAGCTTATCATGGGAATCATACTTAGAACAAGTAAAGGAGTATAAAGATGGATAAAGCAAAAGAAATCTTAAAAAAGAATACAATGATCTTTGCGCTGATCTTGGTTATGATCTTCTTCGCTTGGCAGACAAATGGATTATTGTTAGTTCCACAGAATGTTACTAATTTGATTTCGCAGAACGGTTATGTTGTCATTCTCGCAACCGGTATGCTTCTATGTATACTCACCGGAGGTAATATCGATCTGTCCGTGGGTTCGATTGTCTGTATGATTGGTGCTGTCGCAGGAACCTTAATGGTAACAAAAGGTATTAACATGTGGGTATCCATTATCATCTGTCTGATTGTCGGTATCGGAATCGGAATCATCCAGGGTTACTGGATCGCATATCTGAGGATTCCAGCGTTCATTGTTACATTAGCTGGCATGCTGCTATGGAAAGGAGTCGCATTAATTGTCCTTGACGGATTAACAGTTGCACCTTTCGAAGATCAATATCTTAATTTATTTAACAGTTATGTACCTGATATCTTCGGAGGTTCCATCAATATCCTCAGTATTGTAGTCGGTATCATAATCAGCGCTCTCTACATAATCCTCCAGATGATATCACGGATCAATAACCGTAAGAAAGGTTACCGGCTGGAAACTGCGTTATCTTTTATCCTCCGGATGGTAATCATTACAGCCGTAATCAATGCATTTGCCATATCTCTGGCATATTATAAAGGTATTCCGACCATTCTGATCCTGTTGTCTGTTATCATATTAGCTTATGCTTACTTTACAACAAAGACAGTGCCCGGACGCTATCTGTATGCAATGGGCGGTAATGAAAAGGCAGCAAAATTAAGCGGTATCAATACCAATAAGGTGCTTTTCTTTGCCTATGTGAACATGGCGTTCCTAAGTGCAGTTGCAGCTCTGGTATGCGTTGCCCGCTTTAATTCTGCAGCACCGACCGCAGGTCTGAACTATGAATTGGATGCCATCGGAGCCTGCTATATCGGCGGTGCTTCTGCTTACGGCGGTATCGGAGCCGTACCCGGAGTCGTCATCGGTGCCATCTTCATGGGTGTAATCAACAACGGTATGTCCATCATGGGACTGGACAGTAACCTTCAGAAGGTAATCAAAGGTGCCGTACTTCTGGCAGCAGTCACCTTTGACGTATTATCAAAACGCAGAACTAAAATTGCTTAAATCATTCTCCTTATAGAATTGAGAAAGCCTCGGTTTCCCTGAACCGGGGCTTTCTTCCTGTATTTATTTGGTCGGAGGTAATGGTGTAATCGCATGAAATATTATGATGGGATAAAGTGTTGTAAAGCAGCAATTTAATACAAATGATGGGAATGATATGGTAATTTTGATGTTCCAGTATTATAATGTAATAAAATCAGAAAGAGTAGACGGGATGTATCCTAAATATGAGAGGATGATCAACGTTACATAGATGTCAGTAGTAGGAACAACAGAAACAAGAAGGGAAATCAATTATGGGGAGATTACAGAAATTCTATTTATTATCAATTATCGGAATATTTGTAGTATCAATTTATCCAATGTATATGGGTGTAAAAGTCGTTCGTGATTATATTATGGAAGGTACTGTTCGTACTGAGAATTATCCTAAGTATATAATACCGTATACTCCGATTTGTATTGCATTAATGATTGCTGTTGTGATTGCACCTCTTATAATAAAGTTTTTTGAGAAAATTGCCATATATGTAATTTCATTGATCTCAATCATTACCTTTTTTGTTTGTGAATTATGGTTTGAAAATTTAGTGGTTTTTGATGGGTCAACAAAAACAAATGTAGAGAGCTGGCAAGCATTCATGTGTTATGCAACACCTGAAGCTATGCAAAAAACAGGTAATATATTATTAGGTGAATATAGTCCGTCATTTAAAATTCATTTTTACATAATTTCCGTTGTTATAATACTTACGGTGCTTAACTGTATTATTAGATTTGCTATTATGATAAAAAAGCGAAACTATGACAAAAAGAAACCTCTGATGTTACAAGCAATTTCAACCACAATCTTTATAGGACTCTGCATTTTCGCATGCTTTACCGCGTTTTTCAGAACGGGAGAACTTCAGATTTCGTTCGTTTCAGCATTGTTAATGAGCGTGTTTTTTATTGTGTTCGGTGTAACATTCGGAATTTATATGGGCTCTTTTCTCTATAAAAAAAGAAAAATGTACTCTGTTATAATACCTTCGTTCATAGCGATGATTACGACAATTATTATGTATATTGGAGAATTAATATTATTAAATGGTTATCTTTTTCAATACGGAAGGGGATTAATGTTTGATAGGCTGAAAATAGTACCATTTGCTATTATTGATATCATTGTAATTTTATCATCGGGACTTATAACATACTTCATTATGCTGAAATTTAGTAATAAAGAAAACAGTTAAATCTAAGTGCATGGTGTCTGGACATGAGAAATATCAGTTAACAAATTGTAAAATAGTACAAATAAATAACATTTGCGTTCTATGATTTTATGAAATATAATGATAGGGATGAATGAAAGCAAATATTTTACAGTTTTTATCATAAATAGTAGATTAAGACAGAAACAGGCGTTATGCCTGAGTCTATTTTTTTTAAGGAAGTGAACATATGTTAAAAGGTATTTATGGTGTATTAATTGGAATGTTAGTCGTATTAATAGTCATGTTCGGCAGCCTCTTTGTAAAATCAGGGAAACAGGCCGAACAGGAGGTTAAGATAGAGAATCCGAAGTATCATCTTCAGGTGATTGTACAGAATAAGAACGGTAATTTCTGGACTTCCTTCCAAGAAGGAGCAAAGGTAGCAGAACAGGAAACAGGAGTCTATGTGGAATTTGTTGCTCTGGAACAAATTGACCCGGATAGCTTAAAGAAGGCAGTTGAGATGGGTGTTAATGCTGGAGTAGATGGTATCGCACTGCAGGCGGCTGACTTAGAACAGACTCAACTAATTATAGAAAATGCCAAAGCTCAGGGTGTGGATATTATTACATATGAGAACGGTTTTTATATGGTATCAGATACCCCTATGGTAGGTACAAATTATACCACACTTGGAAGCTATGCCGGAAATATGGCTGTAGAAGCTTCCGGTGGAGAGGCAGATGTAGCGGTTGTTATTAATAGCGCTGGTAGTGAAGGGGTAGAGGAATTACAGAATTTAATTATACAAGGTATCATTGATGCATTCGGTTCTTATGGTAAGATGGAAGATCCTGATATCTATACGATTGACACGGACATGTTCGAAGCAGAAGAGGTTACTTCAGAAATTCTTGCGAAAGAAGATATTCCAGACCTGATTATCATTCTGGATGAGAAGTGTACCCCGGGTATTGCCCAGATTCTGGTAGATAACAATATGGTAGGAGATATCAAACTAGTGGGTTATGGAATTACACCACGGACCCTGGACTATATCGAGCATGGGGTAATCTATGGAACTATCTGTCCCGTTTCCTATGAAATCGGTTATGAAACAGTAACATCACTTGTACAGATGCTGAGTGATGAGCAGATCAGTAATTCAATCCCAACAGATCTTTATTATATAGACAAAAATAATGTTAGCGAATATAAGGAATATCAAGGAACGAACTAAAGAGATGCTAGATTTTCACGGGACAAGACCATACCTGTGGAATACAATTTTAGGTTTTCGAAAGGTATGATTGTTTTATGAATAAAATTAGAAATGGAATGACTTTTCGTACTAAGCTGATGGGCTTTTTCTTTCTAGCGGTTTCATTTACGGCATTAGTCGGGTTATATACCTATAAATCCTCCAGTGTATTAATGAGTGATATGACCAAACTGTTGAGCCAGACCCAGGAAATTACAACGCTTTATAATGAATTGGATGAAATTCAGTTATACTTTGAGGATTATTTATCGACCAGAAGCACGGACAGCCTACAAGCGTTCTATAATTATAATAACTCAATCGCTGAGCACAACCGTAATCTTGAGGGGAAAGCTGATTTTACCGAGCGCGGTATTAAGATTATGAATATCTCCGGTATGATCAGCCACTATCTGAAGGTTTTGGACCGGGCAGTAATTGATAAGCGTAACAGTAAAGTAAATATAGCAGGTTACCAGCAGGCAGTGAAGGAACATACCTATATCGGTGAATATATCGAGGAAATGATGAGTACTGATTTAAGTGACAGTGCCCAAAAATATATTGAAATTCAGAGAGAGATTGTCCAGAATACCGCAATTAGCTATCTGATGTTCGGATTTACCGTTATTCTTATAACGATTCTTATTGTTGTATTCAGCTTTGAGTTGACTAAACCTATATCAAAATTAGCTTCTTATGCGAAGGAAGTGACGAAGGGTAATTTTGATGTAGTAATTACGGAGCAGAAAACCAGCAGAGAAATCAGCATCCTCTATCAGACTTTTCGAAGTATGACAGCCAGTATCCGTGAATATGTCAACGAGCTGCAGGAAAAGCAGAGGTTGGAACATAAGTTGACAGAAGAGAAGTTGAATAACTTAAAAATGAAGAGTGCTCTACATGAAGCAGAACTCCTGGCATTGCAGTCACAGGTAAATCCCCATTTTATCTTCAATTCTATTAACATCGGTGCCAAGGTAGCGATGTTGCAAGGGGATAATGTGACCTGTGAGTATCTGGAGAACTTTGCTGAAATATTCCGATATAATTTAAAAGGTCTTCATTATGATACTACCCTTGGGGAGGAAATCAGCAATATAGAAGCATACATGAAACTACTGATCACAAGATTCGGTGATGTCATTGATTTTAGGTTAAATGTACCTGAGGACGATGATATCACGAACTTTATCTTACCGAGAATGACCTTACAACCTCTAGTTGAGAATGCATACATCCATGGAATCAGTAAATTTGAACAGGGCGGTATCATCGAAGTTACTGTGAAGAAGGAAACTTATAATATGTATATTACCATTTCAAATACAGGAGAGGAAATACCGAGGGATACAGTTAGGCTGATCCTCAACCGTAAATATAAGAAGGATAAGACACAGGAAAAGAAGGGACATACAACAGGTATCGGTATTGATAACGTATTAAATCGTCTTAGATTGTTTTATAAAAAAGAAGATGTTATGAACATTACTTACACGGACGGTAGAACGAATTTCATCTTGAAGCTGCCGGTGAAAAATAAGAATACAAAAGGCTAAGCTCTTCTGGGTATCTTAAGGTACCGCGAAACGGCATCATGGAGGTTTGTGGAAGATGTATAAAGTATTAATTGTAGATGATGAACCCATTGCGGTTGAATCAATTGAATTTATGATAAAGAAGAATTTTGAAAGTGTGAAATTTATTGAAAAGTCCCGCTCTGGCAAAGATGCGATTGAAAAGTCTTATCAGTCTCATCCGGATATCATTATCATGGATATCAATATGCCGGGTATCAATGGGCTGGAAGCAATGAAGCAGATACGTAAGACGAATCCTACAGTCAGCTTTATTGTAATATCTGCATTTGATTATTTTGATTATGCAGTGGAATCAGTTACTCTCGGAGTTGAGGAATATCTTCTCAAGCCCGTGAAGGAAGTTAAGTTTGTAGAGACCTTTCAGAAGGTTTTGGACAGGATTGAGCAGAACAACCTGAAGCGGAAAGAAAATCTGGAACAGCAGGAACGACTTGAGATGATTGTGCCGATACTAGAAACAGGCTTTATGAATTCCCTTTGTATGTATGGGCAGGATACAACCCAACTGAAGAATTATTGCGATCTCTTCGGCTATCATAAGACCAGTGGCTATGTCATGGCAATTGAATTCGGACAGAAGAACAGTAATAACATTGAGAATAAAATCGGTGCCGGAATCCATGGCGAGAAAATGTATGAGGAGTACAAAAATATAATCAAAGGCAGTGTAAACTGTATTGTAAGCCCAATTATGTTGAACCGTATTATCGTCTATGTCTTTGATGAAGGTGAAGAAGGAGATTATGATCAGAAGGCCAGATCGGTTAAGACAAGCCAACGTATCATAGAGCGAGCGGTGAAACTTTATCCTGACATATTTATTGGTATCGGAAGTTTTCATAAGGATATCAATAACGCGAAAAAGTCCTACCAGGATGCATTACATTCACTTCGAGTTCTGGCAACAAGTGATAATGTGAACGATAATCTTCATAGTCATATTCTACACAGCGACGATATCATTGATAAGAGCGAAAGCATGGAAAGTGATTACGAACAGTTGATAGAGACCGAAATATATGCTAGAGTTCTTGAGAATGATGATAAAGCAGTACTTATGTCCTTTGAACAGTTGTATCAGAGAATGTATACCGATCAAAATATGAGTTTTGAAACCATGAAGAAATGGATGATTGGTCTGGTTGTTGGATTTGAAAAACGATGGGAAAAAGTATTGGGTAACGGGTATTATGGCATTCTGGGAGAGATTATCAGTTCAAAGGATGAGGAGACCTTATTTGTCATTGGTAAACGTTATTTGAGCGACACTCTGCATCAGATTACCTCCAGCAGGCAAAACAAAGCAAATTCAATCATAGAAAAGGCAGATCTTTATATCCTTGAGCATTATAATGAAGACATTTCACTTGACGAGATAGCGAAACATGTGAATTTAAGCTCATATTATTTCAGCCGTTTCTATAAGAATTCAACGGGTACCAGCTTCAGTGATAAAATGGTGACTGTCCGTATGGAGAAAGCGAAAGTGCTCTTGAAAAGAGAGGACCTTTCCATCAAGGATGTTTCATATATGGTTGGTTATGTGGATCCAAACTATTTTTCAAAGATTTTTAAAAAATCTACGGGTTACAATGCCAGTGAATATAAAAAAATGAACAGTTAACGAAAGAACCGACAACCTGAGAATTATAAAGGGAATAATGCCCAGGTGTTAGCACATTATCACCTTAATAGGAGAATGGAGGATTGATTATGGGGAGAGGAAAGTTCTTGAAGTTTTTATTGCTATGTATTTTAATAATGATAAACGCAATAACTTTGTTCGGCTGCAAAGAGAAGAATGAGGAAATCAGCAACGATGAGGAAGAGGATGAAATTATCGTTGGTTTTTCCATGGGAACACTGATGGAGGATCGATGGATCCGCGACAGAGATGCCTTTATTGGCGAAGCAGATAAACATGATATTACGGTGATTGTAACTAACGCCAATAATGATTCTGATCTTCAGTATGAACAGGTGCAGGATATGCTAAAGCAAGGTATTGATGTACTCGTAATTGCACCGAATGACTGCTTTGTAGAGGCTAGATGTGTGGAGGCTGCAAAGGACCAGAATGTTCCGGTAATATCCTATGACCGTCTGGTTAGCAATGCAGATGTTGATATGTATATTTCCTTTGATCACAGACAGGTAGGTGTATTGATGGCTCAATATATGGTGGAGCATGCACCGGAAGGTGGATACATCATAGTAAACGGAAGTAAGACGGATAATAACTCTACGATGATTAATGACGGAGCAATGAGCGTATTGCAACCGTACATAAGAGATAAAAGGATTGAGATACTTGATCAAACCTGGGTTGATGGATGGAAGAGAGAAACAGCTTATGATTTTGTGGCAGAAGAACTTGTAGGTAATGTTGATAAAGTGAAAGCGGTGCTTTGTGGAAATGATTCCATGGCTTGGGGTGTGATTGATGCTTTATCGGAAGCTCAGATTGCTGAGCAGGTTGTAGTTGTAGGACAGGATGCCGATCTGGTAGCCTGCCAGAGAATTGTCGACGGCAAGCAAGCACTTACAATTTATAAACCAATCAAAAAATTAGTAGAGAAGACCGTAGAAGTTTGTCTGCAATTAGTGAATGGAGAAGATATCACCAACCACGGAACTATCGATGATGGTGCCTATCAAGTGCCTTATATCTTTATCGATGTGCAGGCTGTTACTAAGGATAACATTGATGATACGGTAATAAAGGATGGTTTCCATCTGTATGAAGATGTTTATCAGACGGAGGATTAATCAGGAGATACAATCAATTTAGGTGAACAGGCAAGCGAACCTATCAAATTGTCCCATTACAAACTAGTAATATTTTGCGCAACAATTGAGAAAGAGAGCAAGAATTTACAGTGTTTAAAAACCCCGTAAATAATCAGCAAAATAGTCATAATGCACAACAATTCAATCCATTGATATTATTTGTAAGATTAGGTAATATACAAATGTAACAAAGAGATTTGTTGCAGAACAGTTTTATGTTATGTGAAGCTGTATCAAAAAAAATCTTATAAGAAGGATGGATTGAGGGAATGAAAAAAATTATTGCATTATTACTTAGTTTAGTTCTTGTGTTCTCTTTAGTTGCATGCGGCAACAAGACAGAAAACACAGACACAGAAAGCAACGACACAGCAACTGAAGACACAGCAAGCGAAGACACATCAAAGGATGATGGCTCCGTAGATGTTGGTATTGTTCTTCCTACAAAGGATGAGCCTAGATGGTTACAGGATCAGGCAAGATTTGAGAATGTTATTTCTTCTACAGATTATTCCGTAGAAGTATTATTTAGCCAGGGTTCCTCAGCAAATGAAAAAACTAACGTTGAGACCTTAATCGCTAAGGGCATCAAAGTTCTTATCATCTGCGCACAGGATGCAGCAGCAGCTGCAGCAGCAGTAGAAGTAGCAAAAGAAGCTGGCGTTACCGTTATATCTTATGACCGTTTAATTACTGATACTGACGCTGTTGATTACTATGTAACTTTCGATAGTATGGCAGTTGGTGCAGCAATGGGTCAGTATTTAGTTGACAATGCTTCCGGCACAGGACTTCCGTTATACTTATATGCTGGTGCTGCAACAGATAACAATGCTTTCTTATTCTTCGAAGGCGCTTGGGAAGTTTTACAGCCTAAGATTGCTGACGGTACATTCGTAATCAAGAATTCCTCAGAAGCAGTTGCTCTTCAGGATAAAGCTACACTTACCCGTGATGAAGAATCTAAGATCATCGGTCAGGTTACAACAAACTGGGATTTCAACGAAGCTAAATCTAAAGCAGAAGCTCATTTGACATCTGCTACAGCAGCTGATAAGGGTCAGTGCTTCGTATTAGCTCCTAACGATGGTACAGCACGTTCTATCGCTGACGTTTTCGCAGCTGATGCTGATGTTACAGGTTACTATGTAACAGGTCAGGATGCTGAGACAGCTTCCGTACAGTACATCATTGATGGAAAACAGTCCATGACAGTATTCAAGGATACACGTACTTTAGCAGCTGACGCTATGAACATGGCTATTGAAGTTATCGAAGGCAAGACACCGGCTACAGACTCTACCTACAATAACTTAGTAAAAGATGTTGCTTCTAAGCAGACTGCAACTGTTGTTGTAACAAAGGATAATGTTAAAGCAGCTCTTATCGATTCTGAATATTACAATGCAGCTGACTTTACAGGATTAGAATAATTCAAGACTAAATTCATAAATCATGACAAAAGAGTACTGGTAGACAAGCAATCTTTTGTATAAGTCATCATGAGACCGGTTTAAGAATAATAAAGCATTATTTTTAAACCGGTCTCCTATTAAAGGAAGGATAAGTAATGAGCGATTACATTCTGGAAATGCAAAACATAATAAAAGAATTCCCTGGAGTCAAGGCTCTGAACAATGTGGATTTTAAGGTTCAAAGAGGTGAAATTCATTGTTTGGTTGGAGAAAATGGTGCCGGAAAATCAACTTTAATGAAAGTCCTTTCCGGGGTTTATCCTTATGGTACCTATAGTGGTAATATCATATACAATAGCAGTGAAAAACAGTTTAAATCAATTGCAGACAGTGAGGCAGAAGGAATCGCAATCATCTATCAGGAGCTTGCGTTAATACCGGAACTCAGTGTTTATGAAAACATTTATTTCGGACATGAAATCATGGATGGAAAAATCATCAACTGGAACCAGACAATTGTAAGTTCACAGGAAATGCTCAAGATGGTCAAGCTTGATGTAAACCCGGCTGTGAAGATTAAGGATTTATCCGTAGGTAAAAGACAGTTAGTTGAGATAGCAAAAGCACTGAGTAAGAATGTAAAGCTTTTGGTATTAGATGAGCCTACAGCAGCACTGAATGAAGATGATAGTGCTAATTTACTTAATTTATTAAGACAATTGAAAGAACAAGGCGTTACTTCCATCATGATATCACATAAATTAAAAGAAGTAGTATCAATTGCAGATACGATTACTGTAATCCGCGATGGTGCTACTATCTGTTCCTTAGATGCGAGGGAATGTAAGATCTCGGAACAGGAAATTATTAAGAATATGGTTGGCAGGGAAATTGATAATATATATCCAAAACGTGAAAAGAAAACTTTAGGAGATGTATGCTTTGAGGTGAAAGACTGGACCGTTCGTAATCCGGCTTTGGACCGCGAAATACTGCATAATGTTAACATTAATGTACGTAAAGGTGAGATTATCGGAATCGCTGGATTAATGGGTGCTGGTCGTACAGAGTTGGCTCTTAGTATCTTCGGTAACATACCAAGATATAACATTACCAGTGGAGAGTTATTGATCAGTGGTGAGAAGAAAAGCTTTAAACATCCAAAAGAAGCATTAGCTGCAGGTGTTGCTTATGTATCGGAAGACAGAAAAGGTAATGGCCTGGTATTAATTCAAGATATTAAGTATAATATAACGATTGCCAACTTGCAAACATTGACAGAAGGTGTCACAATCAATGAAAACAAGGAAATCAATGTAGCGAAGGAGTATCAAACCTCAATTAATATTAAAGCACCGTCTATAAAACAAATAGTAGGAAACTTAAGTGGTGGTAATCAACAGAAGGTTTCCCTTGCAAAATGTCTTTTTGTAGGTCCTAAGATATTAATCCTAGATGAACCTACCAGAGGTATTGATGTTGGTGCAAAATTTGAAATCTATACCTTGATGAATAAGTTAGTAGAACAAGGTATGAGTATCATTATGATATCATCCGAGTTACTTGAGGTACTTGGTATGAGTGATCGTGTATATGTTATGTCTGAAGGTACTATAACAGGTTGCTTAGCAGCAGAAGAAGCCACAGAGCAAAAGGTTATGGCTTTGGCTACAAGAGTGGAGGAGGTTATACAATGAGCAATACAAAGGTAACAGCAGAAAAGAAAGAAAGTCTCGGTCAGGAGCTGATGACTTTATTAAAAGCAAATTTACGTGATTATGTAATGTATATAGCACTTGTTGTAATATTTATATTCTTTGGAGCCAGAACAAATGGACTTTTCTTATCTTCAAGAAACATAAGTGACTTAATTAATCAGACAGGATATGTATCAATCATTGCAATCGGTATGACGGTTATCCTGATTATAAAACATATCGATCTTTCCGTTGGTTATGTTGCAGGATTCTTAGGAGCGATCGCTGCTATATTGATGAAAGGCGGCATGCCGGCTGGGTTTGCTATCCCTATTGTATTGCTTTTAGGTATCATAGTTGGTTTATATCAAGGTTTTTTGGTAGCTAAAGTTGGAGTTCCTGCTTTCGTAGTAACTTTGGCAGGTATGTTTATCTTTCGTGGATTATTATCCTTAACTACTGCAGCAACCGGTACAATTATTGTTAAGGACGAAGGCTTCAAGGCAATTTCTAACGGCTTCATTCCTGCTATCACGAAGATTGGTGATATGCATCTCCTTACACTGATTATTGGAATTGTTGCAATCATCTTCGTGATTTATAGTGAGATTAAAACTACAAGGAATTTACGTAAATATAATTTCAAAGTAAATTCTTTACCGATTGCAATTGCTAAAGTTTTATTCCTTTCCTCTGTAATCATGTGTGTCATGTGGATCTTAGCAGGATATAAAGGTATTCCCTGGACAGCAGTTATCGTTGCTTTCGTACTTCTCATCTATAACTTCGTACTGAATAAAACCCGTATGGGAAGATATATCTATGGTATTGGTGGTAATGCAGAAGCAGCAGAGCTCTCCGGTGTTAATGTTCAGAAGATAACCTTATTTTCTTTCTGCTCCGTAAGTATGCTGGCTGCCCTTGGTGGTATTCTGTATACCTCACGTCTTGCATCTGCTACTCCGACAGCTGGTCTAGGTTTCGAGTTAGATGCGATTGCTTCCTCCTACATCGGTGGTGTATCTGTAAGCGGTGGTATTGGTAGAGTTACAAACACCATCATTGGTGCGTTCGTAATTATGTCACTTACCAATGGTATGAACCTTATGGGACTTGACATTTCCTATCAATATATTGTAAAAGGTGTTATCTTTATCCTTGCAGTAGCATTTGATATTAAGACACGTAATAAGAGAAAGTAATAGTAGTTTTTGGAAACAGATACTGATTAATCAGGGGCAAATGTATGAATAGGTAAGATACTATATTATACATCTGCCCCTATACCTCATTTTATCAGATTGTACTGATGAATAAAGAAAGGCAGACATATGAAGAAACCCTCAAACAAATTATTTGGAATTCAAACAAAATTAATTTTGGCCTTTCTTTTACCTGTGGTATGCATTATTTTCTTAGGAGTCATATCCTATCAGAGAACAACGATAGCGGTAAAAGAACAATTTCAGAAATCTACCATGCAAACCATGGGTAAAGCAGCTGATTATTTAAATTTACTGATGATAAATGTTGAGGATACAGCATTAGATATATCCTCAGACCAAACCTTGGTGTCTTATTATGCAGGAACCTCGGAAGAGGATATCGATTTTGATAAGATAACAAAAAGGTTAAAGGCTCATGTGAGCTCCAACAGCTATGTGAAATTCGCTTATCTGGTTGCTGTCAACGAAGAATCAATCTCCTTAAATGGTGATATCAGCTTTGATGATAATACCTATGATGAGTATCTGGCATCTACTGATTACACTGAGATTACAGCTAGAGGCAGTAAGGTATGGATGGGTCATAGTGATTTCCTACTGGAGAAAGGGGCGAAAGCACGTGCTTTAATCCTGACCAGGCAGATGAAGGACATTAATACCGGTGAGATTGTAGGATATTTAATTCTTGAAGTTATGCCGGAGATTACAACGGATGTATTAACAGATCTGGACTTTGGAACTGACAGTAAAGTTATATTAGTTGGTCAGGATCTTCAGGAAGTTTCTCTGATGGAAGATGCGCCGGAAGACCATACACAACATATCATCTCAGGTGAGCAGGTGTATAATGATATCCTACAGGATGTTGAAGTAGAAGGAGTGAAAGATATCAGCTTCCATAATTCAAAGTACCTGTTGAGCTTTAGCTATATTGGGAATCTTGGTTGTGTTCTGATAGGTCTGGTTCCCGAAACTACAATCCTGGAACAGACGGAGGATATCAAGGGACTTACCATGATCATTGTTATATTTGCCTCCTTTTTAGCAATAGCTGTAGGAAGCCTGATTGCCTCTAATATGAGCAGTAACATCAAAAAAATTATTAAGAGCACAGAGCTGGCAGCCAACGGTGATCTGACTCATCGTGTAAAGACAAAACGTAAGGATGAATTCCTGGATTTAAGTAATAGTATCAATGATATGATTGAAAGTGTAAGCAGTCTGATTGGGAATGTCCAGACAGTATATGCTAAGATGGAGACAGGGGTAGAAACAGTAAACACCTCAACCAGGTATGTTAACAGCATTGCGAAGGAAATAGGATACTCCATTGAACAGATTGAAGGTGGCGTAGCACAGCAGGCAGATAACTCCACCAGTTGCCTTACTACCATGGACCAACTATCAGAGAAAATCAGTGGTGTTACTGATAGCATAGTTGGCATTGATAATATATCAGATGGAACTAAGAAGCTTGTAACTGATGGAATAAATAGAGTAGAACTTTTAAATCAGAAGTCCGTTGAAACAGCAGATTTAATCCACGATATCATAAAAGAAGTTGGAAGATTAGGCGATAAAATTAAGAATATCAGCAATATCATCAGTGTTATCTCTGAGATCGGAGACCAGACGAATCTTCTTGCGTTAAATGCTAGTATAGAAGCTGCAAGAGCAGGAGAGGCAGGAAAGGGTTTTTCTGTCGTGGCTAATGAGGTTAAATCACTTTCTGATCGATCCATTACATCCGCTAAGGAGATTGGTAAGATAGTTGTTGAAATTCAGGCACAGACGAATCGTACCGTTGGACGTGTCAATACCGCAGATGAAATCCTTCACGCAGAAGAATTAGCTTTAGTGGATGTAGTAAAAGCATTTAATAATATTAACAACTATGTAACCGAACTGAATGTTAATATTGATAATATATCAACAGGGACACAGAGTATGGATAAAGCAAAAGTAGAAACTTTAGATGCGATGCAGGGTATTACTGCTGCCGCAGAAGAGACCTCTGCTTCTGCTGTAGAGATGAGTGCAGCGATTGAAAACCAGATAGCCGAGATGGATAAGCTTGCAAAATTCTCGGAAGAACTTCAGATTTATTCCAATCAGCTTCAGGAAGCACTTTCTAAATTTAAAATTGAATAGTACTTCTTATCTCATCGAATATTATTTCTTTTAAAATAGTTGAAATCTCCTTGAATTATTTTCTGCAATTTGGAAATAATGAATTCTAAACGAATATATATCCAAGGAGGATTTCTAATGAAGTTAAAGATTACATTATTATCATTAATACTATTATCAATTCTATTGACCGGTTGTGGCCAAAAAGATGATACAGGAGAGGCTGTTTCTCCATCTCCCGTCCCGACACAGGCCGTAGCCACCACTGCTCCGACAGTTACTACAGCACCTACTGCGACAGTAGCAGCCCAAGAACCGACTCAGGCAGCAACCGATGTAGTAACAACAGCTTCCATCGTTAATGAAGAGGATGCCTTCCTGAATGCGATAAGTAAAGATGGTACATGGATCATATGTGCACTTAAGGATATGACCTTTGATCAAGATTTGGTTTTAGAAGGTGAATTTAAAAACGGTAAGCAGGATGAAGAAGGTAATGATATCATCCAAAGAAAGATTGCTCTTTATACACAGGATGAGAACAGAACAGTTACAGCCAGATTTACTTTAACAGCACCAAAGTTGACAGTAACAAGTGCGAATGCTAGAATACAGAGCGGTGCTTTCATAGGAGATCTGTATATCGGAGTGGATAACTTCCAGCTTGTCGATGCGACTGTGGATGGTAATGTGATTTTCCTGAAACAAGAATATCAAGACACCTTTACTATGGATGAAACTAGTAAAGTAACAGGAACACAGACTGTTCAAAAATAAAGATAAAATATAGGTTATTAGAGAGGTTTTCACAGGAGGCATTCAATTAAGCGTCTTGATGGAAACCTCTTTTCATTGATTTCGTGCATAATTATTTACCAAAAGTTTCATATATTCCTTGTAAAATTATCAGCTCCCATGATAGAATATTAAGATATCGGTTAAGAAGGAAATAGAAACATAAAATTAATATTTAGGTGGATAATAACCTTATCAATAGATAAGACGGAGGTACTTTGATGAATGATGAATTAGCACAGGTGGATGCGGATTTAAAAGGACTTTTTACTGAGAATAAATATGATGAGATGAACGAAGTTCTTCAAGACCAGCCTGATGCAGCAGTAAAGGAATTAAGTGATTATAATTGGAATATTGTTAAGAAGTATTATGAAACTGAACGGTTTGACTTGCTATTTGGTCATTTCAAATTTGTAGCTTATACCTGTTATATCGTAGAATATGCCCATAAGGTATTCTTAATCAGTGATGAGGTATTTAACATTATGATGATGGTATACAATGATATTTATGAGCTGAAGAGACAACAATAATGTGGTTTTGAGTAATAATTAATTGATAAACTGACGTAATTGACAAATATAGAATTAAAATGTAAAATGTGCTACATAGCATATGAACGAAAGTTAAGTAATTCTAATGAACGAATAGAATAGGAGAAAATGTATGAAATTATTAATCCCTGAGGGTTATCAAGCTGCTCTAGATATTAAGGAGACAGAAATCGGTATTAAATATGTGAAGGATTATTTTGAGAGAGAATTAGCGAAACAGTTAAATCTTACGAGAGTATCTGCACCTTTATTTGTCAGACCTGAGACTGGTCTAAATGACAATTTAAATGGTGTGGAAAGACCCGTCAGCTTTGGTGTGAAAGAACAGAATGATGTAGTGGTAGAAATCGTACATTCTTTGGCAAAATGGAAGAGACTCGCACTGAAACGTTATGGCTTTCTAAAGAGTGAAGGTTTATATACGGATATGAGCGCAATTCGCAGGGATGAAGAAACGGACAATATCCATTCCATTTATGTGGACCAATGGGACTGGGAACTGATTGTTGACAAGAGCGAACGTAATGTGGATACCTTAAAGTCAATTGTAAGAAAGGTGTATGCGGCTCTTAAGAATACAGAAAGTTATATTGCAACAACATATGATTATATTAACGAAATTCTTCCTGAGGATATCACTTTTATTTCCTCCCAGGAATTAGAGGATAAGTACCCATCACTTACCTCGAAGGAAAGAGAATATATTGCTGCCAAGGAGTATGGTGCAGTATTTATCATGCAGATTGGTGGTGCTTTAAAGTCTGGGGAACGTCATGATGGCAGAGCACCTGACTATGATGATTGGAGTTTAAATGGTGATATTATTGTTTATTATCCGGTACTGGATATAGCTCTTGAGTTATCTTCCATGGGTATCCGTGTTGACGAAGACTCCTTGGTCTCCCAGTTAAAGATCAGTGGCTGTATGGATCGTGCAGAATTACCATTCCAGAAAGCCTTGATTAACAAAGAATTGCCTTACACTATAGGTGGTGGTATCGGCCAATCCAGAATCTGTATGTTCTATCTTCGTAAAGCTCATATCGGTGAAGTGCAATCCTCCGTATGGCCTCAGGATGTCATGGATGAAGCTGATACAAAGGGACTTCACTTGCTATAAGAGTAGAAGATTACTGATAAAGGCGGTAAGCAACTTATGGTGAATATATACCTTATACGTCACGGAAGACAAAACAGCACTTTGTGTAATGTGGATGTGGAGCTTTCTCCGGAAGGGCGACTTCAAGCAGAGCATTTGCGTGAACGTGTTAAAAATTATGAGATTGATGCATTGTACTCCAGCAATTTAATCCGTGCTATGGAGACAGCAGAGATTCTTAATCAGACACTAAAACTTCCCCATGAAATCCGTGAGGATATCCGAGAGATATCCTTTGGACTGATGGAAGGTAAATCGGAGGAATATATTAACGAACATTTTCATGACTTCAAAGCGGAACAGAAGAAGCTTCTTGAGGATCTTCCGTATCCGGGAGGAGAGAATGGATCCACCGTTTATGAACGTGCTATGCCGGAGCTACAGAAAATCGTTAAAAGTGGTAAAAAGAATATTGTAGTGGTAACCCACGGTGGTGTTATCCGTTCTCTTTTAGCTACATTAGTTGGTCGTAACGAAGCCAGCCGCTTCCTCTTCGCAGTGTACTTAGAGAACACTGGAATTACTCAATTAGTTTATAATTCGGAAGAAGATCGTTATTACCTGGAACGTTTCAATGACTATGCCCACCTAGAGCCCTACCCCGAGTTGCACAGGCGCACCATGAGGTGATGGTAGATTAGGCTGAAATAATGAAAGAAAAAATCTGCGTGTCAAGCATGAAATAACTTCAGGAATGTATTATAGCCATCCTTGTTCAGGATGGCTATTATTATCTACTTTTATATAACATTTATAATCCTGTTTTATGTACTTGTGTAATTTATCTCTTAAATAGTATCTGTTAACAAATACTCATAGCATATAGTAGCCTTGATATAATATCTTTTTATTATTATTAGTTTTTCTTAAATAAATCCTTAATCAAAAATATATTGATTTTAATTTTATTTTTTTATATAATATTTAAGAACGGCGTTCAACAATAACGAACAGTAGTAGACCTAAATCATATTAATCAGGAAATCATATTCCGAAAAACACAAATAACTAATCACCAGAAAATGCGTGGATTTAAGCCACCAAAGTATTTGCAACCAGGTGATGTTGTGGAATGCAGTATCGAGCAAATTGGAACTTTATCAAACCGGATTATATGCGGATAAATTGCTGTATAAATAAGAAACGGATTTTAAACTTTATGCATGATAACGAATAAGGAGAGAGCTCTATATGGAGAAGGTTGCAAAGGTTGAGAACGGGTTAATTGAGGGAATTATATATAAGCAACTTTTGATTTTTTTCTTTCCAATTCTTTATGGTGCGTTATTCCAGCAATTGTATAATATAGCTGATGCTATTATTATTGGTAATTTTGCAGGAAAAGAGGCCTTAGCATCCGTTGGAGGGACAACTGCAACATTAATAAATCTATTAATCGGGTTTTTTTCAGGGCTATCCGCAGGTGCATCCGTTGTTATTTCCCATTATTATGGCTCAGGTGATAAGGAACAAGTAAGTAAAAGTGTTCATACAGCCATTGCCTTGGGATTAACTTGTGGTGGAATACTTACAATCATAGGTTTGTTTGGTGCACCTATAGTATTAAAAATAATGAACGTACCGGATGAGATTATGAAACATTCTTTAATATACATTAAAATTTATTTTATGGGTTTTATTCCGGTATGTATATATAACATTAGTACTGGAATTTTAAGGGCGGTTGGTGATTCTAAGAGACCATTGAGACTTTTGCTCATGACCTTCATTATGAATATTTGCTTGGATATATTATTTGTTGCGATTTTTAAATGGGGAATTGTAGGAGTAGCAACTGCTACCGTACTTTCTCAAACGACCGGAGCAATCATGACATCCCTGATATTAATTAAATCAAATGCTTCCTACCGATTAATAATTAGAAATATTAATTATTCCAAAAATAATTTAATGCATATGATAAAAATCGGAATTCCGGCAGGAATTCAATCCGTTTTTTATGCATTATCAAATTTAGTAATTCAATCACAAATAAACCAATTCGGTACTAATGTAATTATTGCTACGACCATATTCGAGAAGATGGAAGGATTGTTTTGGACAATAATGGGCGTTAGTGGTGTTGCTATAACAACATTTGTTGGACAGAACTTTGGAGCAAAAAAATATGATCGTATCAATAAAAGTATGAAAATAACTTTGTCTGTAGGGATAGGGATTGCCATATCATTTAGTATTGTATTAAGTTTATTTGGAAGAGTTATTTTTAGAGTTTTTACAGATGATATAATTGCAATTCAAATAGGCATGGATATTCTCTATATAACCGTACCATTTTATTTTTTCTTTGTTTTTATTGAAGTATTGTCCGGTGTACTCAGAGGTACTGGAAATTCAGTTGTTCCAAGCGTTATTACCGGGATAGGAGTTTGCCTGCTACGTGTGATTTGGTTGATAATAGCTATGCCATTTGCTAAGGATATCCGAACAATTATGATTTCATATCCGATGTCTTGGGTTGTTGCTGCTATAATGATCGTTATTTATTACAAGAAAAGCGGTTGGATCAAAGGATGTATGCCTATCACTTGATAGAGAAGTTAAGAACGATGGATAATTATTTATCGTGAAATCTGTAGATACATAAAAAACAGTCTATACGAGATTTGATAAATGTTATATTATGTTATTAGTACGTAACTCTGGAAAGGATAGGTCTAATATGAAGCAACAAGGTGTAATGATACAATCGGTGGACAGGGCTCTGCAAATTTTAGACTGTTTTGCCGGATCGATACAAGAACTTGGGATCACAGAATTAGCAACAGAAATGGGTCTTGGAAAGAGTACGATTTATGGCTTGGTAAACACACTATTAATGTCCGGTTACCTAGAGCAGAATCCGCAAAACAAAAGATACCGTCTAGGATTAAAATTATTTGAATTAGGAAGTATAGTGCAAGGACGAATGGATATAAGGGAAATAGCAAAACCATACCTAAGGGAGCTATCAGGGCAGTTCCATATGACAGTTCATATGGGTATTTATCGAGATGGCGAAGTGGTATACATTGATAAAATGGATTCACCGGATACACGGATCATATATTCACAATTAGGAAAACGAGCACCGATGTATTGTACAGGTATTGGGAAAGCTATTTTGGCAAATATGGAGAAAAAAGAAATAGAATATTTAATAAATATTCAAAAACGAGAAGCCTTAACCTATAATACATTATTGGATCCACAGCAACTTATAGAAGAATTACAAAAAGTAAAACTGCAAGGCTATGCAATTGATAATGAAGAAGTTGAATTGGGTTTACGGTGTGTGGCAGTACCTATTTACAATCATAACAGGACACCGATAGCAGCCATCAGTATTTCTAGCTCAACTGCAATACTTAGTGAAGACAAAGTTAAGGAAGTTTCAATAGAAATAAGAAGGGTTGCATTAGAGATATCAAAAAAGCTAGGACATAACGAAACAATTAATAAGTAAAATGAAAAGGAATATGGAATATCCTTTCTTTATATATGAATATTAGAACGATGTTCGGCAATGCCGAATTATGATAAAATCATAATAATATAACCATATAAAAATTTATTGAAAAGGAGTAGAAATATGATTATTACGGTATCATTAAATGCTGCAATAGATAAACGATATGAAATTGATCATTTCAAAACTGGTCAAGTAAATCGTGTAAGTAAATGTACCTATGCAGCTGGGGGAAAAGGAATAAATGTTGCAAGAGTAGTGAAGATCGCTGGTGAGAAAGTAATAGCGACTGGGTTTGTAGGAGGGCATACCGGTAATCTGATTGAGCAGAGTGCTCGTGAATTTGGTTTGGAGACTGATTTTATCCATGTAAAAGGAGAGAGCAGAACCTGTACTAATATTTTGGATACCTCCTTAAAAACGCAGACGGAGATTTTGGAGGGTGGAGAAAATATTTCAATTCATGACCAAGAAAGTATGCTTGAGAAGTATAAAAAGCTTTTAAATATTGCAAGTATTATAACTATTTCCGGAAGCGTACCAAAGGGAATCAACAGTAAAATATATAAAGAAATGATAAGTCTCTCAAAAGCTGCAAATATTCCTGTTCTATTAGATACGAGCGGCCAACTATTAAAAGATTGTATTGAAGTAGCTCCTACGCTAATTAAGCCTAATCTTGAAGAAATGGAGCAGTTGTTTGGGAAGATAATAATTAATGAGGAAGAGTTAATTGATAAGGGATTGGAATTAAATAAAAAAGGTATTACATATGTAGTAATATCATTAGGAGCAGAGGGGTCAATACTTATTTCTCCTTCCGGAATTTATAAAGCTGATGTACCTAACATTGAGGCGGTAAATACTGTAGGCTGCGGTGATTCTATGATAGCAGGTTTTGCCGTTGGATTAATAAAAAACTGGAAGGATGAACGCATTCTTCGGTTTGCAAGTGCGGTATCAGCGGCAAACGCACTTAGGATAGAAACTGGATATTATCTGCAAGAGGATTTTACTAATCTTTATCAAAAAATTATAATTCATAAAATTAATTATTAAAGATATAAAAAGACGAGGAGAAAGCATTATGAAGAAAGTTAAAGTGGCAATTATAGGACCTGGAAATATTGGTTCTGATTTGATGTATAAGGTGATGCGAAGTGATATATTAGAAATGTCCTGCATGGTGGGTATAGTGGAATCAGAAGGAATTAATCGCGCCAAAAGTTTGGGATTTTCAACCACAACTGAAGGACTTGCTGCAGTATTAGAAGATGATGATATAAAGATCGTATTTGATGCTACAAGTGCAAAAGCTCATGAAATTCATGCACCTTTATTAAAAGCTTCGGGGAAGATAGCTATTGATCTTACCCCGGCAGCGGTTGGACAGTATGTTGTACCTAGCGTTAATCTGGACAATTTGTCAGATGAGGTAAATTTCAATATGGTCACATGTGGGGGGCAGGCGACAGTTCCGATTGCCTATGCGATAAATCAGACAGCTGATAGTGAATATACGGAAATTGTATCCTGTATATCTTCAAAGAGTGCCGGACCGGGAACAAGAGCTAATATTGACGAATTTACTGAGACAACAGCGAAGGCATTAGAACTGATCGGAGGTGCCGATAAAGGGAAAGCTATTATTATTCTTAATCCTGCAGATCCGCCAATCATGATGACCAATACGATATATTCTATCGTTAAAAAACTTGATAAAGAAGCAATTATTAAGGCCGTTAATAGTGTAGTTGCACAAATTCAAGAATTTGTACCTGGGTATAAATTAAGGACGCCACCTATATTTGAGGGAAATCAGGTCACGGTTATAGTTGAAGTAGAAGGCGCAGGAGATTTCCTACCTACCTATTCCGGTAATTTAGATATCATAAATGCTGCTGCAGTTGAAGTAGCTGAAAAAGTAGCCAAAGAAAGGTTTTTATAAGGGGGATATGCAGATGAATCATAAAATAAATATCATAGACACAACGATGCGGGACGGTAGTCATGCAATGAGGCATGGTTATACCGCGGATCAAGTGAAAAAGATTACTGAGGGTTTAGATGAAGCAGGGGTAGACATTATTGAGATAAGCCATGGAGATGGTTTGGCAGGTAGTTCTATCAATTACGGTTTTTCTAAAACTAGAGATATTGAATTGATAAAAGAAGCTGCCGGAGTAATCAAAAAGGCAAAGCTTGGTGCACTGCTTATACCTGGAATTGGAACTATCAATGATTTGCAGGAAGCATATGATAATGGGGTAACAGCAGTCAGAGTAGCTACTCATGTTACAGAAGCTAATATTGCAATACAGCATATTAAAGCTGCTAAAGAAAGAAATATGTTTACGGTTGGGTTTTTAATGATGGTACATATGGCCTCACCGGAAGATATCCTAGAGCAGGCGAAGATTTTTGAAGAAATCGGTGTTGATTATGTTAATCTTGCAGACTCAGCCGGCAACCTGGTTCCGGATGAAGTTAAGGCTAGAATCAGTTTATTAAATGATAAACTATCGATACCGGTAGGCTTCCATGCTCATAATAATTTAGGACTTGCAATAGCGAATTCGTTAGCGGCTGTAGAAACGGGAGCAAAATACATCGATTGCACATGCCGTGGTTTAGGCGCAGGCGCAGGTAATTGTCAAGAGGAAGTGTTTATAGCTGTTTTAAAGCGATTGGGTTATCCTAATGGCGTCAACATGGATAAGATTATTGATGTTGCAGAAAATGTTGTGGACCGTATTATGCTACGTCCTCAAAAAATAGATACTGCTTCTCTGATGTTAGGGTATGCAGGTGTATATTCCAGTTTCTTGCTTCATGCAGAACGCGCTGCAAAACGATTCGGGTTAGATACGAAAGATATCTTGCTGGAGCTTGGCAAGAGAAAAATGGTAGGTGGTCAGGAAGATATGATTGTTGATGTGGCCTATATTCTTTCTCAACAAAAAAAGATGTAATGAATCAGTAACGTTTGATTTTGTTTTCTTTACGATACTGTGTAGGGGTCATACCTATGGCGTCTTTAAAAATCAGATTAAAATGTGGAACGCAATTAAATCCACATGCTACAGCAATGTCTATGATGAGATTATCAGTATCTAAAAGAAGCTGTTTAGCCTTAGCGATTCTTATCTCATTAATGTAGGAGGAAAGTGCTGTTCCGGTAGTCTGCTTAAAAATTCGGCTCAGATAGCTGGGATTAGCAAAAACATAATTAGCGATATCAGATAACGGCAAGTCTTCAGAATAATTTTGATTGATGTAGTGTTTAACATTTTCTATCATGAACAATCGAGATGATATTTCTTTGGAGGCTTGCATTTTTTCTGGCTGTATTGTTGTATAGGTGCGTGCTAAAAGAAGGAGCAGAGCGCTTAACGTATGCTGATAAATTAGTATCGTGTAAGGAAGGCTGTTATTTTGAATTCCGCATAAAAGAGAAGCATAATGCTCAAATAGGTCATTAATTTCATTATCTAGCGTAAAAGATGTTATGAGAACTGAAGCATTTAAGTAATCATTCATGATCTTGAGGGCAGAACGATTTGATAAATGTATTAAGTTTATCTCTGCAGAAAAAGTAATTGTGAAAATTCGGCAGCTTGAATTAGGTTTTGGTACTAGATAAATCTTATTACCCGGTTGAATCAGAAAACATTCATGGTCGTGGAAATCCTGAATAATTGATTGCATCTGGAAACTACCCTGTCCCATGCAAACGTAAATGATAATCCATTCGTCTTGCAAAACAGCAGGCTCATAGCGTTCGGTAAATTCTATATATTTTACAGAGTTTGTTATTGTATGGTTTGTCATGGTTACCTCTTAGAAGTATTTATTATATCTTACTATAAAAAATAGATACAATCAATAGATATGGTAAAAATATATTAAGAAATAGTAAATTAATAATAATAATTTATTATAATGTTATGTTATGATGATGTTATCAAGAAATGAGATAAAAAGGCAAGAATTTAAAATCTATCAAAAAAAAATAGGGGGATACAATGATGAAAAAAAGATTAATTGCTCTGGTATTATTAACAGCTTTGGTACTTTCAACATTGGTAGGATGTAGTGGCAGCAAGGCAGCATGGAAAGATGGAGATGGGAAAATCGATGGAGATTTGACTTTCTGGACACAGGACACATAACCTTGGAAAAATTATTTTGGACCTGCAATTGAAGCATTTAAAAAAGAATATCCTGACGTAAATCTTAAAGTTGAATATTTTTCAGAATTCGCAGATAAAGTAAACCAATCCTTTGCTGCAAATGAAGAACCGAATGTAATTCAAACATGGCAAAGTATTACTGACTGGGCAAAAGCAGGTAAGATCGCAGCTATTGCTGAGACAGTAATGACAAAAGAGGAAATTGAAGCAGTTTATTATGAAGGCGCTTTGAAGAATAAAATCTATGATGGTAAGTATTACTGTCTGCCTTCAGAAATTAATGTAGAAAGCCCTAGCTTATACGTGAATATGGATCTTCTTGAAAGCGAAGGTATAGAATTACCTGCATCCTGGATTGAGAATAATGGCCCGGAAAGCTGGACTGAATTATTAGATCTCGCAAAACAATTAACTAAGGTTGGCGCTGACGGAACTGTAGAAAGATCTGGCCTTGCATATGTAAATGCACAATGGGAAGCAAACTTCCTTTCCTTAATCCAACAATACGGCGGAGATTATAAAGACGAAGCAAATAATTCTGTTAAATTTGTAACTGAGGAAGCAAAGAATGCAGCTGCAACATTATTGAAGTATTGTCAAGGTGAAGAAGCTGTCAGTGACAGCGGTGAATCACGCTATGATGCATTTGTTCAAGGAACAGCTGCAATGTGCGTGGGTGCTCCTTGGTATGCTGGTGCATTTGATATTGATATTCCTGAAACAAACTATCAAGTATTTAATATGCCTGCATGGGTAGAAGGTGCTGATCCGATCAGCATTGGTGTTGGCGGATGGGGTTACATAGTATCAGAAAGTACAAAGAACAAAGAAGCAGCATGGGCATTTGTAAAGTTTATGACGAGTGCTGAGCAGACCGGTGAATGGGCTCGAGTTACAGGTGCATTACCTTCACGTACTGATTCCTTGACAGATTTACAATATGATCCTAACGTAGGCTCTGTAAATAAAGCAATTGCTATTACAAAAGAAGTACTTCCTTTTGCAAAAGAAGATGGCGCTTATATGGGAACTCCATCCACTTTAACTTGGACAATTGTAAGAGAAAAGCTTAGACAACTATTAGTTGATGGCGATATTGATGCAGCATTAAAGGCTATGGAAGATGAAGGTAATGCAATGATTCAGGAGAATGCGAATCGTTAAGAAGCATAAAAATACTTTTAAACTCTAAACCACAATAGCAAATAGCGGGATAGAAGAATATCTTCGACTCCCGCTATAGTTTGGAGAAATTATGAAAAAAAATTATGAAATTGATAAAAATCATTATTTGTGACTAACGATTCACGAAATTAGACCACCTGGACAAAAAAATGACGGGTAACTAGTACATTAAAACTGAAAAGGTGATTTTATGAAAAAGAAGATTAATTTATTACATGATAAAGAGAACGGAACATTTTTAAAATACTTAGTTCCAAGTGTTTCTGCAACTATAATGATATCGTTCAACTATTTTATAGATACATTATGCATAGGGCAAAAACTTGGAGAAAATGGATTGGCTGCTTTAAATTTATCCTGGCCGATCACAACCCTGTTATATTCACTGGGACTTTTACTGGGTGTTGGCGGAGGCGCAATATTTTCCTCCTATATGGCCCAAGGAAATAATAAAAAAGCGCGCAGTATTTATACCGGTGCACTGCTGGCCCTAATATTCTTTGCTGTTACAGTTACATCACTAGGATTGATATTTTTAGATCCTATCGTTACTGTACTTGGGGGAACGGGTGATATTAAACAAGGAGTAACAGATTATGTAAAGTGGGTACTGATTTTTTCATCTTCCTATATGGGAGAGTGTTTTTTTACAAGCTTTCTTAGAAATGATAAAGCTCCGAAACTAGCGATGGCCGGTATGCTGCTATCGTGTACCTTAAATATTATATTGGATATTCTATTTATATTTGTATTTGAATGGGGAATGATGGGAGCATCCCTGGCTACCTCCCTGGCAGTTACATCTGCTGTATTATTGGGAGTTAACTCATCTTTCCGTAAAAATTCTAATATGAAATTGCGTTTTATTAATATAAAATTAAAAGAAGTGTTAAGTATTATGAAAGTAGGTATGTCTACTTTCTTGGCTGAAATCGACGTAGGAATTGTTACATTTATCTATAATGCGGTGCTTATCAGAATATCAGGTAAAGATGCAATTACCGGAATAGCCATTTATGGCATTGTAGTAAATATTAACACAATAGTGTTGGCTGCGGTGAACGGGATATCAAATGCAATGCAACCGATTGTAAGCGCTAATAGTGGAGCGGGAAAGTTATTCCGTGTCAAACGCTTTACGAATTTAGCAGTAAAATGGGCAATTGGAATGTCGATTGTTTTTATTATTGTCATAGAATTGCGTGCTGAATTGCTGGTAAAAATCTTTTTAGAACCGGATGCAGCATTTTTGAAGAAGGCAGCATATGCATTAAGAGTAGTTGGCGTTTCTTATGTATTGGCAGCTGCTAATATGATATTTGTATCATATTTTCAATCAATTCAAGCAGCAAAACAAGCTATTTATTATTCGTTTTTAAGAACATTGATTTTGCCGGTTATATTTGTAATAGGCGGAGCTTTTTTCTTGGGGATAGATGGCGTTTGGCTGGCTTCATTACTGGTGGAAGGAACAACGATAGTTGTACTGGCATTTTCTTATCGGCATTATCAAAGGCGAAGAATGGAAGAGAATCTAGCACGACTTAATTTTTATGATATAGAGGAAGATGTTGAAAATCTGGATGAAATTATCGAGCAGCTTGAAGCAGATAATTTAGCTAGTTATAATGAGATAATGGAGTACTGTCTTAAAAGGGATAATGTTAACGAGGGTATACCAATGATAATTGGTTTGGAGGATTTAACCTCTTCAACAAATGTAGCCTATGAGGGAGCAAAAGAGGATGAAGAGTTAAGCTTTACCTTAGCGATTGGAGCATTGCTTTTTACAGATTTATTTGATCAAAAAGAGGAAGCAGCAATCGATGAAGGAAAACCAGCTATCACCTTAGCAATGAGTGCTTTGGCTGAAAAGTTTTTCCACCTTAAAAAGTATGAGGAGGAAGAGCGAACAGGAATAATCTCATATAGAGAAGCGATACAGAAGAGAACAACAACGGAAGGTGAAGAAAATGAATAGTAATTTTGATATAAGAGCATTTGCAGAGGTTGTTTCAAAAGATAAACGTACGTTTGAAATGTTTCGTTATCTAATCAACAATTCATATATACGAGTCATAAATTACCATAACACAAATGATGTTGATGCAGAGAAGTTTGAAAATGAAATTAAATACTTTAGTCAGAATTTTGTTCCTGTGACATTAAAAGATATCGATACTTTTTTTGAAACACATAAATGGCCATATGATAAGCCGGGACTTATTCTTGCAATCTTTGAAGGTTATAGAAGTCATTATGATGTGATGCGACCGATCTTAGATAAGTATCATTTTGTGGGATGGTTTTACATACCAAGCTTCTTTATAGATATAAAGCCGGAAGAACAAGTGCTGTTCTGTCGAACCCATAGGCTTAGAATTACAGGCGAATACATGTATCCGGACGGAAGAGTTGCGCTTAGCTGGGACGAAATAAAAGAACTTTCAAAGCGACATGAAATTTGCTGCCATAGTGGGAGTCATTATGAAATAACAAAGAATACCACGGATGAGGATATGCATCGTGAAATTGTTGAGTCAAAATATCTTTTAGAAAAACATATTGGTAAATCCGTTGATGTATTTTGTTGGCTCGCAGGTGAAGAGTATAATTATAACATTAGGGCACATAAGCATTTGGAAGAGGCCGGATATAAGTATGTTCTTAGTAATTTAAAACTTGAGAAGATTAAATAAGTCAGGAGGAACAATTATGAAAACAATCTATGAGGTGCTGGATACATTAAAGGATGAAGATTTGAAGCTGTATAAAGAGGTAATGTCTTATTGTGATAGCAGAGTAACTGCTGATGAGGGTATTCCAACGATTATAGGCTTAGACGATTTAACCGTATCAGGGAGTGTTTCCTATCAGGGTGCTAAAGCGGACGAAGGGTTTCGTTGCATGATTGCAGTCGGAGCAATGGTATTTGCAAGTATTTATGAGCAATTAGGTCCTGAAAAACTGGGGAATTATCCCGGCATCGCTCCTTCCATGAGTGCTGCCACAGAAATGTTTTTTCATGCAGGAAAAGATGGAGAAGTGGTGCAATACCGTGAGGTAGTAAAGGAATTTTTGAAAAAATAATTACATTCAGGAAGGAAAATAAAAATGCAAACATTTGATATAGAAGCTTTTTTGAAATTAATTACAAAGGATAAAAGGACATTAGAAATGTTTGGTTATCTGATAAATAATTCTTATGTCCGTGTTGTAAATTATCATAATACCAATCCTATTGATGCAGCCCGGTTTGAAGCGGAGATCAAATATTACAGCGAACATTTTGTTCCAGTTACGATAAAGGATATGGAGGAATTTTTTAGTACGAAGGTATGGCCATATGAAAAGCCGGGTCTTATTCCTGCGATTTTTGAAGGCTTTCGAAATCACTACGATATTATTCTGCCGATATTAGATAAATATAATTTTACCGGGTGGTTTTATCTTCCAAGTTTCTTTATGGACCTGCCAGTGGAAGAACAGATCCCTTTTAGTGAAACTCATGAATTAACCGTAACGAATAAAGAAATGTATCCGGATAAGCGTGTGGCTCTTAATTGGGAAGAGGTAAGAGAAATAGCAAGCAGACATGAAATTTGTTGTCATACAGGAAGTCATTTTCAGATTAAAAACGATACCTCAGATGAAGATATGCACCGTGAGATTGTTGAGTCTAAGAAACGGCTTGAAGAACAGATAGGAAGAGAAGTAGAAGTATTCTGCTGGTTATACGGAGAAGAATACAATTATAATGTCCGCGCTCATAAGCACCTAAAAGAAGCCGGATACAAATATGTAGTCAGCAATTTGAAGCTCGAAAAAATCAAATAGGAGAAACGACATGAGAAGAAGTGAATCCATTTTAAGGCGACCTGATTTTAGCTTTAACCGGGCAGTATACAAGTCAATGGGCTTTTCTGATCGGGATTTGGATAAACCCATGATCGGAATTGCAAATACGTGGAGTGAATTGGTACCTGGAAGTTATAATTTAAGAGCTGTTGCAGAAGCAGTACGCCGGGGAATATACTCCGCAGGGGGTACCGCTGTTGAGTTTGGTGTTATTGGAGCCTGCGATGGAACAGCTCAGGGTAATGAAGGTATGCGCTTTATATTACCCTCCAGGGATTTGATTGCTAACGATGTTGAAGTTATGGTTCAGGCTCATCAGTTAGATGCAGTGGTACTATTAGGGTCCTGCGATAAGATTGTTCCCGGTCTTTTAATGTCAGCAGCCAGGTTAAAGCTTCCGGCAATTCTGTTGCCGGGTGGGCCGATGCAAGGAGGACCTATATTTGATGGACGTGCGTCAGACTTAACCACACTTTCAGAAGGCTGTGGAATGGTAAACGCCGGTACATTGGAAGCAGACGAATTGTTTGATATGGAAAACACATGTGGTCCGGGTTGTGGTTCTTGTTCCTTCTATGGTACGGCAAATACGATGTGTGCCTTATCAGAAGCATTAGGAATGACATTGCCCACAGGTGCCCTGATACCGGCTGTCTATGCGGATCGTACCAGAATCGCATTTGAAACAGGTGAAGCCATCGTTAATTTGGTTAAGAATAATATAACAACCCAGCAGATTATCAATGAATCCTCTTTGAATAACGCAATCAGAGTATTGAATGCAACAGGAGGATCAACAAATGCAGTTCTTCATCTTCTGGCAATTGCAAAAGAAATCGGGATAGACAGCAAAATGATGATGGAAAAGTTCCAAAGTATAGGTATGAATACTCCATTAATTGCAAAGGTTAACCCGGCTTCAAAATATAATATGGAGGATTTTCATTTTGCCGGTGGAATTCCACAGGTAATGAAAGAGCTGGAAGGTCTGTTGGAATTAGAGGTTATGACAGTAACCGGAAAAACGGTGAAAGATAATTTGGCAACAAAGTTACATAAGAATGTTAACCGGGAAATCATTAAAACAATATCGGAGCCATTCTCAAGGTTTGGCGGAATAGCAGTGCTAGTAGGTAACTTATCGCCGGAAGGATGTATTACCAAACCTTCTGCAATCAAATCGGATATGCATTATTTTAAGGGAACAGCAAAAGTGTTTGACAGTGAAGAGGATGCGGAAGAAGCAATTCTAAGAGGTAAAATTAATGCTGGCAATGTAGTGGTTATCCGCTATGAAGGTCCCAAAGGCGGCCCCGGAATGAGAGAAATGTATAAAGCGATGAAGTACTTATATGGTATGGGATTGGCAGAGAGCACTGCACTCATCACAGATGGCAGATTCTCAGGCACTAATAATGGATGCTTTGTTGGTCATATATCACCGGAAGCAGCCGAAGGCGGTCCAATAGCATTGATTCATGAAGGTGATGAAATTACAATAGATATACCAAATAAAACAATAAAGTTACATGTAGAAGATAGTATCTTAGAGCAAAGAAGAGTGGGCTTTAAGAAACCGACACCTAAATATAAAACAGGTTATCTGGCATTATATTCAAAACTGGCAGCTTCAGCAAGTCGTGGTGCAGTTATTGAAATATAGTGGGAGGAGGCAGCTATATGGGATTTGATTATAAGAATAAAGTAGTTGGAGTAACGGGAGCAGCATCTGTAAAAGGAATAGGTTATGCAATAGCCAAGAAATTTTTGGAGTGCGGTGCGAAAGTGTTCATTTGCGATCTAAATAATAATGCTTTGGAAACGGCAGCTAATCTTCTGAAATCCTATGGGGAAGTTAAGCCATATGTTTTAGATGTTGGAAATGAAGAAAAAGTAGCTGAAATGTTTGCTAAAGCTAATAAGGATTTTGGTAAATTGGATGTGTTCGTTAATAATGCAGGCATTTATCCTCAAAGTTTTATCTGTGAAATGGACGTAAAACAATGGGATATGACTATGAATGTTAACTTGAGATCAGTATTCTTGTGTTCAAAGGAAGCATTTAAATATATGAAAAGCAATGGTGGTGCTATCATAAATGCTTCCTCATATGCAGCATTAATAGGATCAGCAGGAAGTGGAGCGTATGCTGCCAGCAAATCGGCTGTATACAGCCTGACTAAGACATTAGCTGCAGAATTAGCACCTTATGGAATCCGTGTTAACGGATTTATACCGGGAGTAATTGAAACGGGTATGACACAAGGAGTTATTAATAGTAAGAAAGAAGAGCTAGTACAGGCGATTGCACTGCACCGTCTGGGTGAGCCAAAAGATGTTGCCAATGCAGTTGCATTTTTAGCATCGGAGGAAGCATCTTATATGACAGGTACTTTTATGGAAATCAGTGGTGGTAAGCTTTGCGTGCAGAACCCGGATTTACCTTGGAAGAGACTTTAATTGGAGGGAAGGGCGAATGGAACAGCTTTGTCTAAATATAAAGGCTTTACAATCCATGCACCGTTTTGGCGATATTCTGGAAGAAGCAATCACCGGGATACAGAGTGATATTGCAGAATTCTCAGCCATTCGTGATGCTAAGGATTGTATTGGAAGACACTGGTATGGTATGCGATGTGGAGTGAAATCGAAGTACACGGATTTGAGGTTATATTTACATATAGGATTAATTTATTATCCCAGTACCAGGCCCGGACTTATGGTGGAACTTGATGAACAAAATAATAAAAGCATCTATCAACGTGTACTTGATAATATAGTGAAAATATCTGAATTTGAAATCAATAGGGATGAAGCTGAATACTTTAAGCTCTTTATGCCGGATGCTACTTTTGTTGAGATATCCGGAAAAGAAAGACAAAAGCAGGTAATTTCGTTAAGACAATATGTAAAGGAAGCAGGAGAAGCGATCTTACAGGCAGCATATGAGGAAGGCTTCACATTAGAATATTCTAACCTGTCCGATTCATTGAATTTAGTGAAAGCCTTTGATTTAACCCTCAATAGTGTAGAGGGTGAATATAGTAAGGTTGAAGTAAATTATGCAGATAAAGATAATTTTGGCCAATATGCAGAAGGCTTTCGTTATTATTTAAGTGACCGGGAGGATACATTAAAATTATACGCATATTTTGGTGCTATCTACAGTTATAAAAAGCAACCGGCCGGTATTTTTGCTGAGGTGGATTGGTATAGCAACCAAGAGGTTTATGATGTTGTATTTTGTAACATGGAACAGTCTGATGTATATGATTTTAGCTCAAAAGAGCCTAAATTTATTAAGCTTTTTATGAAAGAGTCGGTAGTTGAGGAATTTAACAAGGCAGAGTATGAGACTCAGATAGAGATGCTTAAGGATTTTTTAAAGGAATGTAATGATCAAATGATTAAGGCAGGAAAAAGGGGAGGAGCAACAAATGTCTGAGAGAAAGAAAATTGTGTTGATTGGAGCAGGAAGTGCCGTGTTTACAAAAGGATTAATTGCGGATTTTATACAATCAGGTTTTGGGACCTGGGAGATTGCATTATGTGATATTAATCCAATAATATTAGAATCAATAACAAAGTTAGCAAAGAAGATGGTAGAGCAAAAAGGAGCAGATATTCTTATTACATCCTCACCCGATAGGACCGAATTGTTACCGGGAGCAGATTTTGTTGTGACGACGATTGCTGTCGGCGGCCGCCGTGCATGGGAACAGGATGTTAAGATACCCAGAAAATACGGAATTTATCAGCCGGTAGGAGACTCTATCATGCCCGGTGGAATATCACGTGCTCAGCGTATGATTCCGGTTATGGTTGAAATTGCAAAGGATGTTGAAAGACTTTGTCCGAAAGCATATTTCTTTAGCTATTCTAATCCTATGACAGCGATTGTATCGGCAGTTCGCAGAGCAACCAATGTAAAACTGGTAGGTTTATGCCATGGAGTTATCTATGGAGAAAAGTATCTTGCTAAAATGCTGGGTGTGGATGTGAAGCATTTAACCACAATCGGTGTTGGATTAAATCATCTGACTTGGCTGTATGATATCCGTGTCGATGGGCGTGATGTACGTCAGGAGCTATTAGATATTGTAGCACAGCAAAAGAAGGATCATCTGATAAATCCTCATGTTCGTAATTTCTTTAATCCTCTTCTTGAGGATAAGGAAATTCCAAATCATATGGATAATCCGTTTTCATGGGAATTATTTGAACGATACTTAGGTCTTCCTGCAGTTGTAGACAGACATGCGGTGGAATTCTTCCCAGAGCGTTTTCCGGGCGGAAAGTATTATGGAGCAACACTGGGAATTGATGCATTCCCTATCGAAGAAGTAATCGCCAGAGGGGAAACTACTTATAAGAAAATGTTAGATCAGGGAAATGTTGAAGAGGAAGTAGAATCCGAATTATTCAAACGTGCAGACGGTGAGCATGAGCAATTGGTTGAGATGATTAAATCACTCGTTTTAGATGAAAGAAAAGTATTCTCAGTAAATATACCGAACGATGGCGCTGTGAGGGGAATTCCGGATGATGCTGTTCTGGAACTTCCGGGTGTTGCAACAGGCTTAGGTTTTTCAACAATGCATATCAATGATTTTAATGGTCCGATGAAAGATATGATTATCAGGCGACTGGCATCCGTAGATCTAACAGTAGAGGCAGCATTAACCGGAGATAAAAAACTTTGGGCAGAAGCTATGATGTTAGATGGTGCGGTTACGGACTATGAAACAGCTGAAAAGCTAGTGGAAGATTTTATTATTGAACATAGAGAGTACTTACCTCAATATGAATTATAAGAAAAGAGGTAGCGATGAAGCAAAAAATACTAATTATATCATTCTCTTTTGAACAGGAAGAAGAAGCCTTTCAGGTTCTTAGAAATGAAGACTATGAACTTTTACTGCTTGCAGAGAAAGAGCGAAGTGGTTTTACGGAAGATGACTTGATAAATTATTGGAATGGCTTATCAGATAAGCCAACTGGTATCCTGATGGGAGCGGACATAGCGTTAGGTGAAAAGTTTGCTAATCAGGCAGACGGATTAAAAGCGATATCCTTAAACTGTGCCGGTTATGATCACCTGGATCTGGATTCCTTTAAGAACAGAAATATTATTATATGTAATGTACCAAGACAGAATTTCGATGCAGTTGCAGATTTTGCGTGGGGACAGATCTTAAGTGTCATGAGACGTATACCGGAAGGTGACAGATCAATGCGCAAAGGTAAATGGTGTGAAGGTGTGGAACGAGGTTATGCGGTTTCTAAGAAAACAATTGGTATAATCGGGTTCGGGGCCATTGGGCAGGCAGTAGCAAAACGCGCAATCGGATTTGACATGAATACCATTGTAAGCAGTACAAGTGAAAAACCGGAATTAGCAATAAAATATAATGCTACTTATGTGACAAGGGAAACATTATTTAGAGAGGCTGATATTGTGATACCCACTTGCCCACATGAACCTGAAACCCATCATATTATTAATGAAACCACCCTGAGCATGATGAAGAAAAACGCTTTTGTTGTGAATCCCTCCAGAGGAGGCATCATCGATACAAAAGCCCTTTGTGAAGCGTTAAAAAATCACAAAATAGCAGGAGCTGCGCTAGATGTATATGAGGAAGAGCCACTATATGAGAGTGAATTATTTGCTTTAGATAATGTAGTACTTACCCCTCATATGGGAGGCTTAGCGGATAGAGAAATTCATAAGGTGGCTATGCAATCAGCATATAATATGATTGCTTTGCTGAATGGAGAGTTAACCGGAACGGAATTGAATGGAGGAAATGCTTAATGGAGAAACAGTTTTTTGGTAAGCCGGAAAGTTTTTTTAAGGATCGAGGAGCAATTCACACAGCTACTGAGATTAATCAGCAGCCGGCTACATGGAATAAAGTGGCTGATAAAATGGTTAATAGAAAAGAAGAGATTACAAAATTTATGGATAAGGTGTTGTCCGTAGAGGGATTAAGAATAGTGTTTACAGGAGCAGGCTCATCTGCTTTTGTTGGTGAAGCTATGGGGTATATGCTGGCCAATGAAATAGGACTTCGTTCAGAAACTGTTCATACAACAGATATAATCAGTACTCCTAATGCAACATTATTTGATGTACCCACATTACTTATCTCCTATGCTCGTTCAGGTGAAAGTCCGGAAAGTACTGCGGCTATAAAATTTGCTCAAAAACGTATTAAAAATCTTTATAATATAATAATCGTTTGTGATAAAAATAGCTCTTTAGCAAGAAACGGCTATGAAATGGAGAATACAATTGTTTTAGATATGCCGGAAGAGTCCTGTGATATTGGTTTTGCAATGACTAGCAGTGTTAGCTGTATGGCTTTATCTACATGGTGTTTGTTCCATTATAAAGAGATGGATCTCTATGCTGGTTATACGAAGATTCTGGCAAAAATCATGGAGAAAGAAATGAATCCACTGGCTGTAAAAGCCGAAGAAATAGCGCAGAATGATTATCGTAGAATTATCTGGTTAGGTACAGGCGCATTAAAAGGTCTATCCAGGGAAGCAGCTGTTAAGTCATTGGAATTGTCAGATGGTTATGTTAATGCCGGATTTGATGCACCTACGGGATTTAGACATGGACCAAAGACCGTTATTAACGATGAAACCATAACAATCCATTTCCTATCAAATCAAGAATACAGTCTTAAGTATGATTTGGATTTTGTAAAGGAACTAATCGGTGAAAAAAAGAAGAATATAGTAGTTACAGTAAAGCCGGCAGATATAAAACAACTAGTTATCGGAGAGGATTATGAAGTGATTTACACGATCCCTAAGGAGTTGCCAACGAACTCTGAGATGATTGCTTATATCAATTCCCTTATATTTTCGCAGCTTTTATCGATGGCTAAATCATTAGAGAAGGGTTATATAACTGATAATCCATGTCTTAGAGGAAGTGTAAACCGTGTAGTTCAGGGCATCGTAGTATATGATATCTAAAAGAAACACAAAAGAAATGTCGTTTTAAATTTTATTTAAAATGGTATAATAAAGAAAAAAGAAAGCGACGTGATTAAGATGTCAATTGAAAATATGATGAGAAAAGATATCCCTATAGCGTTATATTATCAACTTAAAGAAGAGCTGAGAAGAAAAATATTGTCCAATGAATGGGAAGAGGGAAGTAAGCTTCCGTCTGAAAAGGAAATCTGTGAAATGTTTGGCGTTAGCAGGATTACTGTAAGAAAAGCAATCGATGAACTACAGGATGAAAATTATATTGTAAAAAAGCAAGGGCGCGGTACATTTATTCAAAGTAGAACCATTGGTCAAAAACTTCATAAATTTTATTCCTTCAGTGAAGAATTAAGTAAGTTGGGAATAAAAGAAACGATTAAAGTAGTTACATTTAAGAAGATTATTCCGGGCTCAACGATAAGGGATGCACTTAAGCTAGAGATGGATGAAGAAGTATTTTGGATTAAACGTATACGTTTTATGGATTCAATGGCGTATACTATCGAGAACTCCTATATTCCTGCAAAATTAGTACCTGATTTGACGGGTGAATTGGTACAAAATAATGGATTATATAAATCTTTAAATATATTTAATGTTTTTCTGGATCGAGCGATTGAGACATTTTCTGCGATAAATTTAACAAAGGAAGAGGCAAGAGATATGAATTTGCAGAATAATGATGCAGCTATTAATCTAACGCGTGTAACCTATAGTGGATCAACAATTGTAGAATATTGTAAAAGTGTTGTTAGGGGCGATGTATTTAATTATACGGTTGAACTAAAATAGTTTCATGATGTATTTAGGAGGAATTCATATATGGGGAAAAATAAGAACTCAAACCTAAACAGAGGGAGAAGTATGTTTTTGTTTTGTGTTTTAACACCAATGTTTGTGTGGTTTTTAATATACTTTATAATACCGCTGATATCAGTTTTTGTTTATAGCTTTACAAATGCGCACATGGCGTATGCTACATTTAAATTTGTTGGATTAGACCAATATGTGAAAGCGTTTACCAAGGATGCAACTTTTATGATTTCATTCAGGAATACAATTGTTGCAGCATTAGTTATAGTTCCGTCTACGGTTTCACTATCTATTTTATTAGCGGCGGGGTTAAATGCTATGAGCGAGAAAGTGAGACAGTCGTTTACTTTTGTATTCTTCTTACCTTCCGTTATATCAGCAGTAGCAATCAGTCTAGTATGGGATTGGCTTTATAGCAGAAGCTATGGACTTTTCAATGCCATTTTAAATGTATTTGGGCTACCAAGCCAAGCATTTTTAACTTCCACAAGTCAGGCATTGATTTGTCTTTGTATCATTCAAATTTGGGCTATCTTTGGGTATTATGCAGTCATTTTATTAGCGGCAATCCGTGGAATAGATAGATCCATGTATGAGGCAGCTGATATCGATGGAGCAGGGGCGTTTAAAAAGTTTCTTCTTATAACAATACCTTTGATAAAAAATAATATTCTGTTCGTTTGCATAATGAGTACAACCACAGCATTTATGTTCTTTACACCGGTAAAGATTTTAACAAATGGAACACCGGGAACCAGTACTATGGTTATTCTCTTACATATTTTGAATAAAGGTATTAAAAATAGTGATATTGGATATGCATCAGCTATGTCAATCATATTAATGTTTATTATCTTGTTCTTTAGCTTAATTCAATGGTTTGTATCAAAAGAGAGAAAAGTAAAAGTGCGACATTATAAGGGTGGGGGGGCATAATTATGACAGATAAAAAGAAACGCGGATTTGGTCATTACATAATCTTAATTGTTATGTCTATAGGTGCATTTTTTATGATTTTACCACTTTACTGGATGCTTATTTCTTCCTTTAAGAGTCAATCGGAGTTGTTGCGTATGCCTCCAACTTTCTTCCCCAATGATTGGGTGATGACAAACTTTAAGAGAGTACTTGATAGTATTCCATTTATTCGCTATTACCTGAATAGTTTGGGAACAAGTTTATTAAATACTTTAATCTGTGTATTTTCGAGTGCAATTATTGGTTTTGTATTCGCTAAATATCGTTTTAAAGGTAGGAATGTTATCTTTCTAATTATTTTATCCTTTATTATGATACCGTATGATACTTTGATGATTCCACTGTATAAGTTAATGGCTACTATGAAATTAACGAACAGTTATTTTGTACTTACGGTTCCGTACTTTGTTAATATATTTGGTATATTTCTTATGCGACAGTTTTTTTTAGATCTACCAAATGATTATTTGGAGGCGGCAGATGTCGATGGCTGTGGACATTTTAGAAGGTTTTTGACAATAGCTTTACCGATGGCGAAACCTTCCTTGTCAGCATTGTTTATATATTTATTCATGGCTAGCTACAATTCATATTTATGGCCGTTGATTTCTGTAAGCAACAGAAAACTATTCACTCTTCCGGTTGGTATTGCTGCCTTCTTTAACGAGAGGGGTACTCAGACGGATCTAATTATGGCAGCATCAACTATGATGATTATTCCGATAGTAATTATTTTTACTATAGCACAGAAGAACTTCGTAGAAGGATTAACTGTGGGTGGCGTAAAAGGGTAATAAAGGAGATTAACATGAGCTACTATTTAGGTATTGATGGTGGAGGAACGAAGACCGCTTATCTTTTAATCGATGAAAAAGGCATTGAAATCACTAAATTAGAGACACAAGGTAGTTCATATAAGGATTATGGTGCAGACGCTGTAATTGACAGTATTTATAAAAATATTGGGATATGTATGAATTTAACTAACCAGGAGATTGGTAACCTCAGAGGTATTGTAATAGGTCTTCCGTGTTATGGAGAAAGCAGAATAGAAGACGAGCTAATTAAACAGAAAATGAATCATGCATTCGGTGATATACCTTTCTACTTAACGAATGATGTGGAAGTTGGCTTTGCAGGATCTTTGGGTTTGCAACCGGGAGTTAATGTAGTGGCAGGAACAGGAAGCATAGCTTTTGGTAAGAATAGCAAGAACGAAAGTGCAAGGAGCGGTGGATGGTCTTCCTTTTTTGGAGATGAAGGCTCTTGCTACTGGTTAGGCAGAAGAATGATGGAGTTATTTTCAAAACAAGCAGATTATCGTTTAGAAAGAAGTGAGCTCTATCCATTGGTTATGAAACAGTTTGGGTTAAAAGATCCAATTGACTTTATAGACTTAATGGAGAAGGAATATGTTCCAAAAAGATATAAGGTAGCTTCTTTGCAAAAGATTTTATTGAAAGCAGCGAAAGCTGGTGATCAATCTGCGATAGAGCTATATCAGAGTGCTGCAGATGAATTATTTTTATTAGTACATAGTATTGCTAAGCAATTAGATCTTATCGGACGAGATTTTAAAGTGTCTTTTTCAGGCGGATTATTTCATGCCAAAGAGTTTGTTATACCAAATCTGGAAGAAAAGACGAGAGCGATTGGGGGGCATTTAACTTTACCAATATTTACACCGGTACAGGGAGCAGCACTTTTAGCTGTCAGCCTATTTTCAAATACTTCACTGGATTTGGTTTATCAAAATTTATCAAATAAAGTAGAATAGGGGATGTATATATGCCATTAGTTACAACAAAACAAATGTTACTAGATGCTCAAAAAGGCGGTTATGCGGTAGGAGCATTTAATGTAGAAAATATGGAAATGGTACAGGCGGTAATAGCTGCAGCGGAAGAACTTCACGCTCCTGTTATTATGCAAACCACACCTTCTACCGTTAAATATGCAGGAGTAGAATATTTTTATGCCAATGTGAAAGCTGCATCGGAGAAGGCAAGTGTACCAATTGCGCTACATTTAGATCATGGATCAAGCTTTGAGCTTGCAATACAGGCATTAAAAGCTGGTTACACTTCAATTATGATTGATGGTTCGCATCAAATATTCGAAGCTAATATTACTATTACTAAAAAGGTAGTAGAAGCATGTTTAGCAGTAGGAATTCCGGTTGAAGCTGAACTGGGTAAGTTGGGTGGAAAAGAAGATGATCTTGATGGTGGAGTAAGCAATAGCTATACGGATCCTTTAGAGGCGAAGGAATTTGCAGAACGCACTGGAATTTCCTCTTTGGCTGTAGCGATTGGAACAGCGCATGGATTATATAAAGGAGAACCAAAATTAGATTTGGCTCGGCTTGAAAAAATCCGGGAAGTAGTTGATATCCCATTGGTTTTACATGGAGCTTCGGGAGTACCGGATAATTCAGTGAGGGAAAGTATTAAAAGAGGAATTTGCAAAGTTAATTATGCTACAGAATTAAGGATTGCATATAGTGATGGAGTAAAGAAAGAATTAAAGGAACATCCTGATACGATAGATCCTAAAAAGTTTGGCACTGTTGGACGGGATTTAGTGAAAGCTTTTGTTATGGAGAAAATAATAGTTTGTGGTTGTACGAATAGAGTTTAATTAAGAAAGGCTATCTTATAAAGGGATAGCCTTTCTTAAGCCTAAAGTTTTTATTGGAGGTAGAAATGGGTAAGAGAAAAATTATGAATTTAGTATATGATATTATATTCGATATTTTGGGAGCACTGCTTTTTGGCATTGGCATCTATTGCTTTGCTGTAAAGGCGGAGTTCGCCCCGGTAGGTATCACAGGGTTGGCGGTAATTCTAAATTATTTGTTTAAATTTCCGATCGGCATTACTACAGTAGTATTAAATATTCCGATCATTCTTATCAGTTATCGAATATTAGGTAAGCTATATCTATTAAAATCAGCAAAAACTATGATTATTTTTGCATTCGTATTAGATTACGTAGTACCGGTTCTTCCACAATATGATGGAAATTCTTTTTATGCAGCTATTTGTACCGGTGTGTTTTCAGGTTTGGGATTAACGTTAATTTACCTTAGAGGAACTTCTTCAGGAGGAACGGACTTAATCATTATGTCACTTCGTAAATTATTTCCCCATTTTACAATTGGACAGATTACATGGGTAATTGATGGAGTAGTCATTTTAGTGGGAGGATTTGTGTTTTTAAATATTGATGCAATTATATTGGGATTAATTGCTATTGTAGCTACAACATTTGTAATTGATAAGATTATGTATGGTGTGGGTGCAGGAAAATTAATATTTATTATAACAGAGTCAAGCGAAAAGGTAACAAAAGGAATTGTGGAGATGACAGGAAGAGGGGCTACTCTCTTGAACGGGAAAGGGTCATATACGAATCAAGAAAAGCAGATTGTAATGTGTGCATGCAATAACCAACAGGCTATCCCAATCCGCAGAGTAGTACATGATATTGATGTCAATGCATTTTTGATCATTGTCGAATCAAATGAAGTATATGGAGAAGGGTTTAAAGATATTGTTGAATCTTTTAATTAGTCCCGTTAACTAGGTACTATCTATATTTCAATAGCATAAGCATATTGGTCTTACTTTCTTGATATCGCCTGGCATAAAACGCTGAGTCTTTACGGTATTTACAATCAAACCAGAATTAACATTATTCCGAATACGTTTCTCTACTCCTGAAATCAATAGTTCAATCGGTGTATCAGAATGGATTTCAGCAGACCGCTGCAACGGTTTTACATCTGGATTGATATTTGTTTTTCAACTTCTTGTCGAAATAGTGGCTGAGGCTCAAATTTTGCGATGGATTTTGGCAGTTCCTTTAAACTGGATTTACTAAGTCTTTTAATCCAGTTATAAAAAGTGCTAGGTAAAAAACCTTGTTCAATGCACCAATGACGAGCAGTAAGTCCACTTTTGTGGCATTTATCTCATAAGAATTGATGGAATTAAATCCGTCGGGTTATAGCCCCTTACAATTAACAAGAACAAAAGTAAGCTACAAAACAATTGTACCATGTGTGTCTGCAAAAAAATAAATGCAGATATACATGGTATAAGCAATTTTGTAGCTTTATGAACCTTTGTTGATTATATTTATGGTTTTAGAAAGGAGCACTATCAGGATGTGGTCCGGTAATTCCGAATACTTCCAGAGCCTTCATTTCTTCCAAGTCCTCCGGCGTTATTTCGAAATTAAAGATATCCATATTCTCAAGCATTCGCTCTTTTGAAGAGGACTTTGGTAAAGGAAGAAAACCATGTTGGATACTCCAGTGAAGTACGAGTTGCGCTGGTGATTTATTATATTTAGCAGCCAGATCCAAAAGAAGTGGATTCCCTAGCTGTCCTTTGATTAACGGACTCCAAGCTTCTACTATCATCCTGTGTTCCTTACAATAGTTTACCGTCTCTCTCTGGACATATTGGGGATGAAGCTCCAACTGATCAACCATGGGTGCAATGGTGGCTGCTTCAAGTAGAGAATCAATATGATGCTCCAGGAAATTACTTACACCTATGGCTTTAATCTTGCCGTCCTGATATAATTCTTCAAAAGCTTTCCAGCTACCCTGATTCACTTCTTTCCAGTTTTCTCGGTTCTTAAGTGGTATTGGCCAATGAATCAGGTATAAATCGAGATAGTCCATACCTAGATTATTCATAGTCATACTGAATTCCTTCAAGGTATTCTCATAACCATGGTCAGGATTGTCCAATTTACTTGTGATGAATAACTCACTTCTTTTTAGACCGCAGCCGCGGACTGCTTTACCAACAGCTTCTTCGTTGTGATATCCAAACGCGGAATCAATATGCCGATAACCGCAATCAATGGCTGTTTTGATGATATCAACGGAAGTGTCATCGTTTAGGAGTTTCCAGGTACCAAAACCAACACAGGGAATTTTCACACCATTGGATAGCACATAGCTGTCTTGAACACAATTCATACCAATATACCTCCTTAATCAAATCAAAGCAATACTTTATTATTCTACGTAAAAACTACATTAGATTATTCATGCTAATGTTATTTCCTTGTATTGTGACTATTGATAAGCCTTTATCATTCGAGATTTACCAGTAATATTGTTCACGGTAAGCTTGAATACAGTTGTACGTGGAATGACCTCCTTACTAAATTCAAGGTCACCCCTTCCGTAATGTTGCATTATAATACAGAGTGCATTGTATTTGTCCTTATCTTCAACAAACTCCATTAGGCCATTGCCGATTACACTTTCATACTCCATGGTACAATTCTTAGTATCTTCTTCAATAACGAGACGATGAGAGCAGTCCATCTCAAAACTGACTCTATTGTTTTTAGCCATAAGATCGTACTTTTTACCTTCCATTGCTCCATGAAAATATATCGTAATCTGATTATCAACCACCTGCAATCCAAAGTTTAATGGAAGAATATAAGGATACTCCTCGTCAAAAAATGCGAGACGGCACACATCACATTTCTCCATAATTCTAATAATATCATTTTGATCTTTTACTTCTCTATCACTTCTTCTCATAATTCATTCCTTCCTAATTATTTATTAAAAGTATATCGTAATTACCAAGAATTATCAATTGGATTTAGATTTTCACCGGAAGTATCTTGTACCTGAAGTAAATCTGTCATATAATACTAAAATATCTAAGCTGCTGGACATGAGATATGATTCCAAATGAAGAAGGGGATAAAGAATGCATAAAATAAAAGCGGTAATTTTTGATATAGATAATACGTTAATAAATCGGAAGAAGGCTTTTTTACAATTGTGTGATTACTTTATTAATACTTATGCCCCCATATATCCTTATGAGGGAACCAGGGAGGATTTAATAAAGAAGCTGGTAGAAATCGATGCTAATGGTTATGGAGGACATGAGAATTTTATGCCAAAGCTCAGAAAAGTTTGGATACTTCCACATACGGTACAGGAATTTATGAAGGAACGTAATATGATCTTTGGTAAACTTACGATTCCATACCCTGAGACAAACGAAGTACTAGCTACATTGAAAGGCAAATATAAGCTAGGCGTAATCACCAATGGTTACTCCTCTGTTCAGAGAGAAAAGATTAGGGTTGCCGGTATCACTCATTATTTTGATGATATCATCGTGTCGGGTGAAGAGGAGTTTGCGAAACCTGATCCCCGTGTTTTTCTTCTTTCTTGTGAGCATCTGGGAGTATCTGTGGAAGAAGTAGTTTATGTAGGAGATTATTATCCGAACGATATTGAAGGAGCGATCAGCGCCGGAATAGCACCTTTCTGGATCAGCGAAAATCCGGAGGAACACCCCGAATACGAAGGTATCCGTGTGACCAGACTTAAAGACATCCTCAAATTCTTATAAACCGAAGAATATAGATGACAGGCATCTAGAAAAAGAATACTAAGAAATACGATGAAACCCTCAACTCGACAGGCATCAAGAATAAGAAAACTAAGAATAAAATTGGATGTAAAACCTTAAGTTTGCAGGCATCAAGAAGTAAAATGCTGAAGTAATACACGTAGGTAGGAGCATCTGTAATGTGTTCCGTTAGAACGGACAGTGGGTCGTAGTGTTTGGATCAGGCAGACATAATACTACTATGTCTGCTATGATACGAATAATATGAGCCACTGTCCTGGCGTCGGAAAACATGCAGAGCTCCTGCCTATGAGTATACCTTCAGCTACATACACTATAATGCCTGCCGGGTTTTGCTTTTAAACTATTAGTATTTCGCGTTCAGATGCAACCAATTTGCGACTCCATCCTCAGTATTCATCCCGATGACCAAATCTGCCTTTTCTTTCAGTTCAGTTACTGCATTACCAACGGCAATTCTATGATCACAGGCTTCAAAGAGTGGAAGGTCATTCCGGTTATCTCCAAAGCATGTAATATGCTCAATACCCAGCCAGGAACGAAGATGCTGAACAGCGTGATACTTCGATGCAGTTTTGGCAAAGACCTCCAGATACCAGAAGTCAGGTGAATAATTATCCTTATAAAAAGTGCAATTCAGATCTGAAATTGCTTCCAACTGCTGATGGATCGGCTCTAATTTTTCCTTGTGGTCCATTAGAGAAAAGTAAATGATTGGCTCCTGTGAAAGGTAGGAGAAATGATCTATCTGGGTAAAACGTTTCTGATAGAGATCCACACGTTCTTTATAAAAATCATACAATGGCTTGCTGTTTAAATCTTCATAATATGTTGACATAACACCATCTTTGATGGTATAAGCAAAACCTTTTAGATGATTTATCTCTATTACATTCATAAGAGCCTGTATACTAGTCTGGGATAAGGTTTCTACTTTAACGTACTCATCTTTGCTTAAATCATAGATACAAACACCATTCATAAGTACGATAGGAACGGATATCTTGATATCCTTAAGAATATGTCTTACAGAAGCAATGGATCTTGCCGTGGCTACGGAAAATGTCATCCCTTTATCGATCAAGTCATTAAGAATCGTGATTGTATTAAGGGACAAAGTAACATCCGGTTGCAGGAGCGTACCGTCCAAGTCTGATATATAGAGCTTTTTCATAGGAACTCCTTATCTTAAAATTTCGGGAGATTATTTTCAAAAGTTTCATAGACCTCAATCATACGATCAGTCCAAGCATCAAATTCGGGATCCTGTCTTTGAAGCTCAGGGTGCTGCTCGATGTATGCTAAAGTCTGCCTAATACCTTGATCAAAGCGGACGGTAGCAGTAAAGCCAGGTACCAGGTTCTTCACCTTGGAATTATTGAAAATGACGGAATGTGCCTTATCACCCAATAATCCACCGGTATAATCGTCATGTGCCTTAGCCAAAGTAACGGATGGGATATGGACAATCTTGGGTTTTATGCCCAATGCATCACCGATAATATCATAAATCTGATTCCAGGATAAGCTTTCCTCTGAAGTTATTTGAACTGCTTCACCAATTGCATGAAAATTACCCATAAGTCCAACAAAGGCCTTTGCAAAATCAGAATTATGTGTTAACGTCCATAGGGAGTTACCGTCTCCGTGAACGATTACTTTCTTGCCATTTTTGATACGGTTGATTACACTGTAGCTTCCGTTTTTGCCATGAATGGCCAACGGTATATCAAAGTCTCCATAGGTGTGGCTGGGACGTACGATGGTAATGGGGAAGCCGTTTTTACGATATTCCTCCATCAGATAATCTTCACAGGCAATTTTATTACGGGAATATTCCCAGTAAGGGTTATAAAGCGGTGTGCTTTCTGTAATAAAGGGGTTGGATAGTGGCTTCTGATAAGCAGAAGCAGAACTGATGAAAATATATTGTTTTGTTTTTCCGGTAAACAGCCTGACATCACGTTCTATGGCATCGGTATGATACGCAATGAACTCAGCAACTACATCGAAGGTTATATCTTTCAATTTCTCCCTAACGTCTGCCTCATTATTAATATCTGCTTCAATTACCTTTACTCCTTCAGGAACAAGTGCTAATCTGTTACCTCTGTTTAAGAGATATAATTCAAAACCGCATTTTGGTGCCAGAGCAGTGATGGCTGTACTGATGGTACCTGTACCTCCGATAAACAACGCTTTTTTCATAATAATGACCCCTTTCTAATAGTAGAATAATTATACTTACAGATTAATCTTGACCACAGAATCATCTATGGGCTGTTGGTCATATTCCTCCTTGAGTAAGCCGAAGATATAGTAATCCGTCATTACATTGACAATAGCACCTTTCCTTATCAAGCCTTCCTGGATGAATCCGAGCTTTTCAGCCACTCTGATAGAGCCGGGATTATTAGAAAAGCAACGGATCTGAAGTCTGGTAAGCTCTATAGCATCAAACGCTGCCTTTACCATAGCCTGTCCAGCTTCAGGAGCAAAACCTTTACCCCAATAATCCTTGTTGATGCGGTAACCGATATCGGCTTGTTGTTTTAAGCGAAAATCATATAATACAATTTCTCCAATGACCTTGTGAGTATCCTTAAGTTCCATAAGCCAGGTCAATTCCCGGCCGGCATTAAATTCCTTCATAGTTGAATTGTAATGATAATCGAGTTTTATCTTTTTCTTAGGACGGCGGCGACCATTTGAATCCTTTGATTCATCGTAGACTCCCCAAAAACGATAAACACTGTAATCGTTTATAAATTCCAGGCTGTCATGGCCATCGGCTGCACTCGTTGTAATCTGCCGTAGAATCAACCGTTCGGTCTCCAGGCTAGGCAGCTTTTCGAAAAATGCTTCATAACTCATATATTATCCTCCCATTTCTGGATATAATCAATTTATAGTAACATAACTTTATTATCTTACAATGGAAAGGAATAATCAACATAGGAAACTATGCGGTACAAAAATTTTTTAAATCTTAAAAGAACTGGTTTTCAATAAAAATTTTTAATCCAAGTGCAACTAAGATAATACCGCCTACAAGTCTTGCTCTTAAGCCAAGCAGAGTTCCGAATTTCTTACCAATATAGACGCCTAAGGTGCAGCAACAGAAGGTTATCAGGCCAATAAGGGAAGCAGAGGTAAAAATATTAATATCAAGTACAGCTAAGCTAACACCAGCTGCTAGAGCGTCAATGCTTGTAGCTATGCCTTGCATGATAAGATTTTTAGCGGTAAAGATATTGGTAAGGGGACAGGCTGCCTCTGTACTTTTCCAATCCTTAATAACTTCAGACATCATATTTATCCCGATTGCTCCTAAGAGGAATAATGCAATCCAATGTTGGAAACGGCTTACGAAATCGGAGAAGGTAATACCTAAAGTAAAACCGAGAACAGGCATCAGTGCCTGAAAAAAACCGAAAGTGAAAGCGGTTATGAGGGCGTCTTTTTTTGTTACATTTTTACTGCAAATCCCATTCGTGACAGCAACTGCAAATGCATCCGCAGATAATCCAAGTGCCAGAAGGACAATGGTTATGAAATCCATGATCTTGTGTTCCTTTCTGATTTAGCGTTCCCTGACCAAAAAGAGTAGTTTTATCAGAGTCATTATAACCGGGTTTACATAAATAAAGCCCATGTATGGCTGACTGGCAACCATACATGAGTCTCGTTCTTTAAGGCAAGCCAGGTTATAAAACCATTATGTTGACTTGTCACACACTATATAGTATGCAAACTACTCCCTCATTTAGTACAGAGTTTAAATTATTTAGATTTTAACATGGATAATAAGGAAAGGCAAGAATTTTTTGACAACCTTCATCTTTTACTTGAACAGGACAGGAATACGGTGCATAATAAGATGATTAAAGACATATTATGGGTCAATAATGGAAAGTAGGTTATAGAATGACACTTGCACTTACCGTATTTAATCAGATTGCTATTATGTTTTTTATCATTCTTGTGGGTGTTGTATGCTACAAAATTAAGTTAATTGATAAAGATACAAATAGGAAGTTGTCAGATATCGTGCTGATGCTGGTTAATCCGCTGGTTATCTTTATCTCATATCAAAGAGAGTTTGAGGAAACACTGCTAACCGGACTAATGCTTTCCTTGGTTCTGGCTTTGATTACGCATATCTTTGGCATAATTCTTTCCATGGTCGTTCTTCGTAAGAAGAATCATGAAGCCGATATCTCAATTGAGCGATTTGCAGTGATCTATTCTAATTGTGGATTTATCGGGATACCTCTTGTCAACGGAATCTTCGGAAGTGAAGGCGTTTTTTATATTACAGCTTACATGACGATCTTTAATCTGTTGGCTTGGACTCATGGTGTAATTATCCTGTCAGGGAAGAGTGACAGAAAGTCAATTAGTAAGGCACTTGTATCACCTTCTGTGATAGCAACAATAGCTGGTTTCATCTTCTTTATAAGTAGAATTATGCTGCCTGATATATTAATGAACTCTATTTCTTACATAGGGAACATGAATACACCAATGGCGATGCTGGTATCCGGGGTAACCATAGCACAGGCGGATGTAGTTGCCTTGCTGAAAAAGTTCAGAGTGTATTATATTACTTTCTTTAAGCTACTATTCGTACCGGTAATAATGCTGCTAATCTACAATTTATTTGATATACCTAGGATTGTTTTATTAACCTCCGTTTTGGCAGCGGCTTGCCCTACGGCCGTTACTATAAATCTCTTCTCAATCCGCTTTGACAAAAATTATTTGTATGCCTCGGAACTATTTGCTGTAACAACGATTATTTCCATGTTTACCATACCACTTGTAATGCTTTTAGCGAATATGATGGTATAGTTTGTCAGTTTATTACAGATATTTGGGAATCTAGCTTGCACAGTCAGGCTGTTTCGTAGTAGAATATATCATAATAACTTTCCTGTTGCCACATAGTGGTAGCAAAAAAGCACGAAAGAACAAGGAATGAGCTCCTTTATGCGAACTTCGCAGTTCTTTTCAAGCAAATTTATCGCTTTTCATACTTAGAGCATGAATTATGACGTTATAATAAAATGAAGGAGTAACAAAGAATGAACGATTATGTAATCGTAAGTGATGCCACAATGGACTTACCGGCTAATATTGCCGATGAATATGGAATAAAGGTAATCCCGATGGGGGTACTTATTGATGATGCGGAATATACTCATTATCCGGACGAGAGAGAACTCCCGATCGAAGAGTTTTATAATAAACTGAAAAAGGGGTCAACTGCGCGGACAACCCAGATTCCTCCAGCAATCTTTATGGATTATTTCGGAGAGATATTAAAACAAGGGAAGGACATTTTATACATAGCTTTTTCCTCCGGATTAAGCGGAACCTATCATACTTCCCAGATTGTAATTAATGAATTAATGGAGGAATTTCCGGAACGTAAAATTTATACGGTGGATTCTTTATGTGCTTCCATCGGAGAGGGACTATTGGTTTTTAATGCAGCATTACAGAAGCAAAAGGGTTTTTACATAGAAGAGCTAAGAGACTGGGTGGAACAGAACAAGAGATGCTCCCGTCATTGGTTCACTGTGAAGGATTTATATCATTTGAAAAGAGGAGGACGTATCTCTTCTATAGAAGCATTTGTAGGAACTGCTCTGAAGATCAGACCGATACTCAGCACAGATGAAACCGGTAAACTTAGTGTGGTATCAAAAATAAGAGGTTCCCGGGCTGAATTAGACTATATGGTAACAAGGATGGAAGTGGAAGGTGTTGATTTAGCAACCCAGACGGTTATTATAGGACACGGAGATGACCTGATACAGGCACAGGAGTTAGAAAGTATGATCCGAAAGAGGAATTTGGTAGGGGATGTTATTATCTCAAAGATAGGACCGATTATTGGTGCCCATACAGGTCCTGGTATGCTTGCGCTTGTATTTATGGGAGAAAAGTCAGAATAATTAATAAAAGAAAAGTAGTGAAATAGATTTGATACAGCTATTTGTGATATTGGAGGAATAGAATGAATTATGACATAACAGCTACCGGTAGTAATGAACAGCAGATTAAACCATATAAAAAAGATGCAGATTATTCCTATACCTTAGGTGCATTTCCGACCTATGAACTGATCAAAGCAAGGCCCATGCATGTCCAAAAGGTCCTGATTGATCATAGCTTTACTGATCAGGAGAATCTGAAGAAACTTTGCATTGAATACCGGATTCCTTATGAATATAATAACAAACTAATTGCAAAACTGAGCGATAAAGAGAATTGCTATGTTGCAGGAATATTTGGGAAATACACCTGTAGGCTGAGAGGTGATAAACCGCATATTGTATTAGTGAATCCAAGTAATATGGGCAACCTTGGAACCATACTCCGAACTGCGGCAGGTTTTGGAATTTATGACATCGCGATCATTTTACCAGGAGCTGATATCTATAACCCGAAGACGGTACGCTCATCCATGGGTGCACTTTTCAAATTGAACTTCAGCCAGTTTGAGAGCTTTGAAGAGTACCGTAAGGAGTTTACCAAGCATGAGATATTTACCTTTATGCTGAACGGTGAAAACACCTTAACCCTGAAAGACTGTCCAAAGGCGGAACTGTATTCCTTAGTCTTCGGTAATGAGGCCACCGGACTGGATGATTCCTTCTTAAAAGCAGGAACAAGTATTTTTATCCCTCAGTCTCCGGAGGTTGACTCGTTGAATCTTACCATAGCAGTGGGAATCGGAGCATATGTATTTACGAACCGTTAACAGAGAAGTTGTCACACTTTCTGTTTCGATTATAAAATCATGGGGTGCTTACTAATTGTAAGCAGAAAAGGAGACAGGTATGAAACTGAATTACAAACGTACTTTCTTTGTAGGTCTTGCATTTATGTCAATCTGTGCTTTTTGGCAGCTGTATGATAATATCATACCCTTAATGTTGAAGGACACCTTTGGACTTGGTGAAACTTTGACCGGTTTTATCATGGGTATCGACAACATACTTGCATTGTTTCTGTTACCGATATTCGGTGCTTTCTCTGATAAAATAAAAACCCCTCTTGGAAAACGGACACCGTTTATTATTGGTGGAACGGTATTGGCTGTCATTGCCATGAGTTTTATCCCACAAGCGGATAAACAGGCAAATATGACTCTGTTCTTAATTTCCCTGGGTATTGTATTAATTGCCATGGGATCTTACCGTTCCCCTACGGTAGCTTTAATGCCGGATCTGACTCCAAAACCTTTACGCAGTAAAGCCAATGCAGTAATTAACCTGATGGGTGCCATCGGTGGAGTATTTACACTTGGAATGATTATGTTCTTAGTGAAAGATAATGACGATAACAGTTACACTAAGGTATTCCTGACCGTATCCGTACTTATGGTTACAACAGTAATTCTGCTCTTAATAACAATAAAAGAAAATAAGCTGATTAAAATAGTTGAAACAGAAAATATAGATACGAAGGTTTCGGATAAGGAAAAGACAGCTTCTAGCCAGGAAGTACCTAGTGATAAGATGCCGAAGGAGGTCCGTAAAAGCTTTGCCTTTATCTTGGCTTCCATCTTCTTATGGTTCTTTGCATATAATGCAGTAACTACAGCATATTCCAGATATGCAGAGGAGGTTTGGAATCTAGAAGCAGGTGGTTTTGCAAACTCTCTTATGGTTGCAATGATAGCTGCAATCATCAGTTACATACCAATTGGATATATTTCTAGTGCTATTGGTAGAAAGAAGACGATTATTGCAGGTATCTTGTTGATGACAGGTTCCTATATCTGCGGCGCGCTGTTTAATGAATATAATTTCTGGGTAAATATTGTGTTTGCGTTTACCGGTATTGGTTGGGCTGCAATTAATGTTAACTCATATCCGATGGTTGTAGAGATGTGTAAGGGCTCTGACATCGGTAAATATACCGGAGTATATTATTTCTTCTCAATGTCATCTCAGATACTAACACCAACCGTATCAGGATTTATGTTGGAATATGTTTCTTACCGTACGTTGTTCCCTTACGCTGTTGTATTCTCTGTAGCATCCTTATGCACGATGTTGTTCGTAAAACATGGAGATTCAAGACCAACGAAGAAGAATGATGTGTTAGAGAACTTTGATGTAGAGGATTAAGATTGGAGTTAATCATATGTTACTGGCAATATTGAAGGTTGTTCTAATTATTACTTTTATTATTCTGGTTCTTTATCTACTGATGATTATGCCGAAACTCAAACGTAATCCGGATAGTAAGAAGCTAGACGGCTGGCTATATGCACACCGTGGACTGCATGATAATACTTCTGAGTCACCGGAGAATTCCCTGAAGGCATTTGCTATGGCAGTCGAGCGTGGTTACGGAATTGAGCTGGATGTACAGCTGACCAAAGACCTGGTTCCGGTAGTTTTGCATGATTATAATCTAAAAAGAACTTGTAAAACTGATTTAAAGGTTTCGGAGCATAATTATGAAGAATTAAAGAATTTTAAATTATTCAAATCAGAAGAGAAGATACCGACCTTTCAAGAGGTTCTTACTCTGGTTAATGGTAAAGTGCCATTAATCGTGGAGCTTAAGATACCCTGGAGAGCAGAAAAACTCTGTAAAGCAGTATCTAATGCCTTAAAAGATTATAATGGTTTGTATTGTATCGAATCCTTCAATCCCTTTGGACTTATCTGGTATCGGAGGAACTTCCCAAAGGTAGTCCGTGGTCAATTATCTACTGATTTTGTACGGGAAAAGATAGATGGAGATAAGCTCCAGTACTTTTTACTGAAGCACTTGCTTATGAACTTTATAGCTAAACCGGACTTTATAGCTTATCATCATGTATATAAGACCGGGCTATCCTTCTCCATCTGCAGATTATTATATCGTGTTAAGACGGTTGCCTGGACCATTCAGACGCAGAAGGATTTTGAAAACTGCAGAAGGTATTATGAATTATTTATCTTTGACAGTTTTATACCGGAGGATAAACGATAAGCTCCTGATGGTTGTAGTTAGCAATCAAATAAGTGAATACGAAGTGAAATACGAAGAGAAATATTAAGTAAAATACTAAGCTAAATACAAGTGAAATACTAGGGAATAAGTAAAAAACTAAGTGAAATACTAAGCGAAAAACTTAGCGAAAAACTAAGTGAAATACTAAGCGAAAAACTTAGCGAAAAACTAAATGATATACTAAGCGAAATACTAAGCGAAAAACCAAGTGAAAAACTAAGCGAAAAACTAAGCGAAATACTAAGCGAATACTTAGTGAAATAAAAATGAAATACTATATGAAATACAATATTGAATGAATCGTAAGATACGAAAGGTGGAGGAGACTCCACCTTTTATTGTCTTTGAAAATCAAATATTATTCTTTTATAAATTTATCTTCTAAGGAATAATACTGTTTCATTTGGATAGTATGATGGATATATATAAAGATGGGATGTGATAAGATGGGGTAATCGTTTTTATTGGCATCTGGCTGTTTGAATGGTTATGGTGCCTTTCTGATCTTATTATAAAACCAAGGATGTTATCTTATAATAAGGGTTTCCAAAGAGAAGTGGACTGCCATAATTTTGATCTGGATTCCTATCGTAATAAGGTGAAAAAAAGCTTTCATATCAAATCTGACTACGGTTATCTGTTGTCTTGTGAACTGGTAGATAATCTGCAGCAGACACACCAGCAGAAGACAGACCAAAAGCCACAGCAAAAAATACAGTCTCAGCAATCGGAGTATCATAATAAGAAAATTGTAATACTGTGCCATGGATTGGGTTTTGCTAAGTATGGCAGTATCAAATACATGGAGCTTTTCTTAAGGCTTGGATATTCGGTGTTAATGTATGATCATAGAAATCATGGACAGAGTGGAAAGGCATTTACATCCATGGGTTTTTTTGAACAGCAAGATCTTAAGAGAGTGGTGGATTGGTGTTATGAGAAGTTTGGTCCGGACTGCAGCATCATAACCCATGGAGAATCCATGGGAGCATCGACGGTACTATTACATCTTGGAATTGATAATCGGGTAAAATGTGTAATTGCTGATTGTCCATATTCGGATCTGAAGCTATTACTAAAACATCAGCTGAAACAATATTATCATCTGCCACGTTTTTTGATTCCCGTCGAAAGCAGTCTTACCTACCTGCGAGCAGGTTTTAAATATCAGCAGGTATCCCCGATAAAGGTGGTGAGTCAGACAGAGGTACCTATCTTATTTATTCATGGCAAGAGAGATAACTTTGTACCAACTTCTATGTCCAAGCAGATGTATCAGGCTAAGTCGAAGAATAAGGCGTTATATCTGGTAGCAAAGGCAAGACATGCCGGAAGCTATTGCCAGAATAAGGAAGGGTATGAGAAACGAGTAGCAGAATTTCTGCAAAAATTTATGAAATAGCCACAATCAGAAATAATGACAATCAATAGATAACAATTCTGAGCATATAAAAACCTCACTAATTATGAGAATATCTGATTTAATCAGAAATAATCATTTGAAAAGTGAGGTTTTTATATATGGGTGTTTATCTACGAATAAAATAAAGTAATATGCGATTATTGATCCTTATTCTCTAATGATGCCATCTTCATAGCATGAACCTTTAAAGATAATCCGAAGAGGTTGATGAAGCCTTCTGCATCGTGATGATTATATAGACTGCCGGTAGTGAAGGAAGCAATGCTTTCATTATATAAGGAGTAAGGAGAGGTGGTTCCCTGTTTTATAATATTGCCTTTGTACAGCTTCAGCTTAACTTCACCTGTTACGTACTGTTGGGTTACATCAACGAATGCTTGGTAAGCTTCGCGAAGTGGAGTAAACCATTTTCCTTCATATACGATATCAGCAAAACGGTTGCCTACTTCCTTCTTAGCAGTTAACGTCGCACGGTCGAGAATTAGTTCCTCCAGCTGCATATGTGCTTCCATTAAGATTGTTCCACCGGGTGTCTCATACACACCTCGGGATTTCATGCCTACAACGCGGTTTTCTACGATATCTACGATACCAACGCCATGCTTGCCACCAATGATATTCAATTCCATAATGATTTCAGTTGCGGACATATACTTACCATTCAGGGCGGTGGGGATACCTTTTTCGAAGGAAATGCTTACAAATTCACTTTCCTCCGGTGCCTTCTCCGGTGATACACCAAGTACTAAAAGATGATCATAGTTCGGTGCGTTGGAAGGTGACTCAAGCTCGAGCCCTTCATGGCTAATGTGCCAGAGGTTACGGTCGCGGGAATAACTGTTATCCGCTGAGAAGGGTAGGTTTATACCATGCTCTGCACAATATTCGATTTCCTCCTCACGGGAAGACATGGTCCAAATTCTCCAAGGAGCAATAATCTTAAGATCAGGAGCAAGTGCTTTGATGGTTAGTTCAAATCGAACCTGATCATTACCTTTACCGGTTGCACCATGGCAGATAGCAGTGGCACCCTCAAGTCTTGCGATTTCCACGAGTCTCTTTGCGATAACCGGACGCGCCATGGAGGTTCCTAATAAATATTTGTTCTCATAGACAGCATTTGCCTTTACACAGGGCAATACATAATCATTAACAAATTCATCAACAACATCTTCAATATATAATTTTGTTGCACCTGATAATTTTGCTCTTTCCTCTAAACCATCCAGCTCATTGCCTTGGCCAACGTCGATGCATACACAAACTACTTCATAATCATAATTTTCTTTTAACCAGGGGATGATAGCAGTAGTATCAAGTCCACCGGAATAAGCAAGAATAACCTTTTCTTTCATCGTTTTTACCTCCTGAATATATTATTTCTACCATTGATCTTTTCATGTGCTATACGAATACTTAATTAACTTATTTTTGTTAAAATATTAGTGTACTCGTTTTATATGTGATTAAATATACAACATATATTATTATTATGCAAGTGAAAAAATGAATAAAAATTAAAAATGTAGGATAAATTTAAATAACTTATGTATCGAGGATCTTCAGCTATTTACATAACGTTAATATTAATTATAATGAAAAGAGAGAAAGAATTAACTTTTTATTATTATATATAGGTAGAAATACATTAGAAAAAGCTCGAAAATATACTACGGAAAGGAAAGAGGATTATGTATCAGATTATATTAGCATCGGAATCACCGAGAAGAAAAGAAATCCTGGAGACTATGGGAATCCGTTATCAGGTTATGGCTGCAAATGTAGAAGAGGTTGTGGAGGAGACCATACCTGATGAAATGGTACAAGCTCTTGCTAGTTTAAAAACGGAGGCTGTTCTACAAAAGCTGTTGCAACAGGGAGAGGATCACAAAGACCAGATCATCATCGGAGCAGATACCATGGTTTTTTATATGGAACATGCACTCGGAAAACCAAAGGATGAAGCGGATGCGCTGAGAATGTTGAGTATGCTTTCCGATGATATTCATGAAGTAATTACAGGGGTAAGCATTATTATAAGGAATAGATATGGTCTCGAGGAAAACGTATCTTTTGCTGTGCGTACGAAAGTAATTGTGCAACCTCTGACAAGATCACAGATAATGGATTATATTGCTACTGGCGAACCGATGGACAAAGCTGGCGCATATGCGATACAAGGAAAATTCGGAATATTTATTAAAGAAATTATCGGGGACTATTATAATATCGTAGGCTTCCCTATCGCTAAAATCTATGAAACCTTACTGCGAAAGGGAATTGATATAAAAAATTAAAAATTAGGTATTGCATAAAGTTTAATTCGGATGTATAATTATTAATATTTTTATACAGATAGACTAATTATACATTTCGGAGGTGAGGATTTCATGATACGTGCATTCGATAAGAAAGACTACAATGCAGTTTACCAGTTATGGAGGAATACACCCGGTGTTGGGCTAAGAAGTATGGATGACTCAAGAGAAGGGATAGAAATTTTTCTACTAAGAAATCCATCAACTAATTTTGTGGCTGAAGAGGACGGTCAGATTATCGGCTCGGCTCTCAGTGGGCATGACGGAAGACGTGGTTACCTCTATCATATCTGCGTTACGGAAGAGAATCGGCGAAGAGCCACCGGAAGACAATTGGTTGAACATGTGATTACTGCCATGAAAGCAGAGAATATCACAAAACTTGCCTTAGTATGTTTCCAGAAGAACGAAACAGGGAACGGTTTCTGGAGAAGCCATGGATGGACCGAAAGAACAGATTTGAATTATTATACGGTCAGTATCAGTGATGATAACGAGTAATGATAATATAAAGTCCGGGAAATACGGGCAGATGGAGGTTGGGTTATGAAGATAATCGAAGGCGGAGTAACCGCAGCAAAAGGATATAAAGCAACAGGTGTATATGCTGGTATTAAGAAAAAAAGAAAAGATATGGCTCTCGTATATTCCACTGTACCTGCAGTAGGTGCGGGAACCTTTACGACGAACGTTGTTAAAGCAGCTCCTGTAAAATGGGATATGAAAGTAACTAAGGAAAGTCCTTATGTTCAGGCTGTCGTATTAAACAGTGGTGTGGCTAATGCCTGTACCGGTGCAGAAGGGGATTTAAATAACGAACTGATGGCTAAAGCAGTGGCAGAGGCGATGAACATTCCTGTAGATGCAGTATATACCGCATCTACGGGAGTAATTGGTAAGCAGATGCCGATTGAAATAATAAAAGAAGGTGTAAAGCTGCTCGCAACTGAACTTAAAAATGATTTTGAAGCAGGAAATCTCGCAGCTGAAGCGATTATGACAACTGATACTTATTCGAAACAAAGTGCGGTAACCTTCGAGGTAGATGGAAGAACAATCACCGTTGGAGGTATGGCTAAGGGTTCCGGGATGATCCATCCCAATATGGCAACTATGTTAGGCGTTGTTACTACGGACCTTGCCATCAGTAAGGAGCTTCTTCAGGAAGCACTGAGTGCAGATGTTAAGATATCCTTCAACATGATTTCTGTAGACCGCGATACATCAACGAACGACTCCTTACTAGTTCTTGCCAATGGTGTAGCAGGAAATTCAGTAATCACGGAGAAGAATATAGACTATGATAACTTTTGCGCTGCACTTAATTATGTAACCACCGATCTTGCGAAGAAGATGGCGGCAGATGGTGAAGGAGCAACGAAGCTATTCGAAGTGCAGGTAGTTGGAGCAAATTCGCAAGAGGAAGCCACTGTTATCAGCAAGTCCATCATAACTTCCAGTCTTGTTAAGACAGCTGTGTTCGGTAATGATGCAAATTGGGGGCGTATCTTATGTGCAATGGGATACTCCGGTGTGAACTTTGATCCTGATAAAGTTGATTTATACATCGAAAGTGTAGATGGGAAATTAATGCTTGTTGAAAATGGTATGGCAACGGACTACAGCGAAGAATTCGCTACCAAAATCCTATCCGGTAAAGAAGTAAAAGCTACTGCCGATCTAAAATCCGGCAATGCAACAGCTACCGCTTGGGGCTGTGATCTCTCCTACGACTACGTAAAAATCAACGCAGACTATCGCTCCTAAAAACGTCAGAATACAAATGATACATTTCCGTTCAGGTATTACTTGGCGAGTTACTCCAATCAAACATCTCCCAGGTCATCCCTACAGAAACGTACCTCTTATACAACCTGAATCTTTCCCAACTATGAAAGGAAACCATAATGGAACATATGGATCAGATATTATTAAAGGCACAGACATTAATTGAGGCTTTGCCGTATATACAGAAGTTTAATAATAAGAAGGTAGTCGTAAAATACGGCGGCAGTGCAATGCTGGATGAGAACCTCCAGTTAAACGTAATTAAGGATGTCGCATTGTTGAAATTAGTCGGAATGCAGCCAATCATCGTGCATGGCGGTGGTAAGGAGATTACCAAGTGGCTCAATCTCATGGGTCATGAATCCGTATTTGTGGAAGGACTCCGTGTAACAGATGCCGAGACCATGGAAGTTGCAGAAATGGTACTTGGAAAGGTGAATAAAAATTTGGTTCAGCTGGTTGAGAAGCTCGGAGTAAAAGCGGTTGGGATCAGCGGCAAGGACGGCAGTACCCTTAAGGTTGAGAAGAAGTTCGTCAATGGCCAGGATATCGGTTTTGTCGGGGATGTCAAAGAAGTGAAAGTGGAGTTGATCAATACACTGATTGATAACAATTTTGTACCGGTCATTGCACCTATTGGTATCGACAGTGATTACCAGAATTATAACATCAATGCTGACGACGCTGCCTGTGCAGTAGCAACAGCCATCGGTGCTGAGAAACTGGTTTTCTTGACTGATATTGAAGGAGTATATGCAGATCCCAAGGATAAGGATAGTCTGATCTCTGTTCTCACACTAGAAAATGCTGATAAGCTAATGGATAGTGGCTTCATCGGTGGAGGAATGCTGCCGAAATTAAAGAACTGTGTGGATGCAGTGAAGAATGGTGTATCAAGAGTACATATCCTTGATGGAAGAATTGAACACTGTTTACTGTTGGAATTCTTTACGAACAAAGGTATCGGAACAGCAATTATAGACGAAGCAAGTATCTTCGAGAATGAGCAATAGTATCCTGTATAAAGTAGGAGGGGAGGATTCATATGAATCAATATATTGATGAGGCTGAAAAAGTGTTAATGCATACCTATAGCCGTTATCAGATGGTACTCGATCATGGTGAGGGAATGTATTTATTTGATACTACGGGGAAAAAGTATCTTGATTTTGCAGCTGGTATTGCCGTATTTGCTTTAGGCTATAACTATCAGGGTTATAACGATGCACTCAAAACGCAGATTGACAAATTACTGCACAGCTCCAATCTTTTCTATAACGCACCAGTCGTAGAAGCTGCGAAGAAGCTGATCAAGGCTTCCGGCATGGACCGTGTATTTTTCACAAGCAGTGGAACAGAGGCCAATGAGGGAGCAATCAAGCTTGCAAGAAAATATTACTTTAAAAAGCATGGCATAACTAACAGCCAGATTATATCCATGAACCACTCCTTCCATGGAAGAAGTATGGGAGCATTAAGCATCACCGGTACAAAAAAATACCGTGAAGCTTTTGAACCTCTGATTGGTGGAGTTGTATTTGCTGAGTTCAATAATCTTGATAGTGTTAGAGAATTAATCCAGGAAAATACCTGTGCAATCATTATGGAGCCTGTACAAGGAGAAGGTGGTTTATATCCGGCAACTGCACAATTCATTCAGGGAGTAAGGAAACTCTGTGATGAGAAGGATATTCTACTGATTTTTGATGAAATCCAGTGCGGTATGGGACGTACCGGATCGATGTTTGCATATGAACAGTACGGCGTAAAACCCGATATCTTAACAAGTGCTAAAGCACTTGGCTGTGGGTTGCCCGTCGGAGCCTTTGCGGCAACGGAGAAAGCAGCCTCTGCTTTCGAACCTGGTGATCATGGTACGACTTATGGTGGTAATCCCTTTGTAACAGCAGCAGTTAGTAAGGTATTTGATCTGTTTGAAAGCGAAAAAATCCTTGATCATGTTAAGGGTGCCGCTCCTTATCTGGAAGAAAAATTAGAGGAATTAGTTAAGAAATATGACTTCATCACAGAACGCCGCGGAATGGGATTAATGCAAGGGCTAGAATTTAAGATGGTAGTAAAGGATATTATCCCTAAGGTTATGTCCTCCGGACTCATTCTGATCACGGCTGGCCCTAATGTCATCCGCTTTGTTCCACCTCTAATTGTGGAAAAACAACACGTGGACGAGATGATAGCAACCCTTGATCAATGTTTAAGCGAGCTACAATAAACATATAGGCTAAGTAATTGTTCGATGCCACTTTGGCACTTACAATTACTCAGCCTTTTACTCTATGTGAACGTCGACAGAAGCCACATTTCCATCCGAATAAATGATTTTAAAGTTGGAAATGTTAAGAAGGTATTTTGATATCTGAGGAAAGGCTCGGTGATGTTTATGTGGGGATTTCTAATAGCAATTTTATCCGGAGCGATGATGAGTACCCAAGGAGTATTTAATACAGGTGTAACAAAGCAGGCAGGAATTTGGGTAACGGCCAGCTTCGTACAGTTTACGGCATTATTGGTTTGTCTTGGAGCATGGGTCGTGACCGGCAGGCAGGGCAACTTTTCATCCCTATATAAAATTGATGAAAAATATATGCTTCTTGGAGGTGTGTTAGGTGCTTTTATTACGTATACAGTAATTAAAAGTGTGGATACCTTAGGACCTGCTGTTGCTAACATATTCATAATCACTGCCCAGTTGATTGTTGCATACCTGATTGAAATGTTCGGTATCTGCGGAGCAGAAAAAGTACCGTTTGAGTGGAAGAAACTGGTCGGGGTAATACTCATTATAGCAGGGATCATAATATTTAAATGGAATCGCGAAAATTGCTTAGGATAATTCTTAAATTATAGCTATAATACCTATTGTAAATGATGGGCAGATTATGTAAAATAAAAATGTCTTATCAAAAAGTATAGAGGGTACTTTTTAAGTCTTCTTTCCAAGTAAAGGAAGATGATAATGAATAAAAAGTTAATACTTACAGGACTTACCTGTGTTTTTTTGTTGATATCAGGAATCTGTTACAGTTGTGCTTACGAACAAAAACAGCCGGTGCTTATTTCATCGATGACAGATGAGGCGAAGGGTGGAGTGGAAACTGAACAGAATGAAGAACAGAAAAATTCTGAGAATGCTCTGAAGGAACAGTCATCAACTGAGTTGACTGATCAGAGAGTAACAGAGATAATTGCAGAGAATGTAACTAATATCTATGTGCATATCTGTGGAGCTGTAGTTCATCCCGGAGTATATCAGGTAGATGCAGGAGCAAGAATTGTAGATCTGATCGAATTATCTGGAGGACTTACGAAGGAAGCGGCCGGTGATTTTATCAACCAGGCAATCGAGGTTACAGACGGTCAGAGGATCTATGTTCCATCACAAGAGGAGTTAAAAGATCTGCCTCCATTGGAATATCAGGCTGGTGTCGAAAATGAAATCGTTACAGCCGGGAATTCAGTCTTAATTAATATCAATACCGCAGACGCTGAGGAATTGATGAGCCTGCCGGGCATCGGGGAGGCAAAAGCGGACAGTATCATTTCCTTCCGCAAATCGAATGGTATCTTTAAAAACGTTGAAGACCTGATGAATATTCCTGGTATCAAGGAAGGATTATTTAATCAGATAGTTTCTAAAATTACAGTAGACTAGTGTGAAGATAAAACATCTTCACAAAGTGAATTATATAAAGCATCTTCACAAAGTGAATTATATAAAGCATCTTCACAAAGTGAATTATATAAAAAACATCTTCATAAGGTGAATTATATAAAAAACATCTTCACAAAGTGAATTATATAAAGCATAATTCACTTTGTGAAACAATAAATGTTTCAACAAGGTTATGTGACTAGTAAATATAGTAATAATACTTATTAATGAGGTGATAAAAATGGCGAAGAAAGTACTTGTGGTAGATGATGAAAAGTTAATTGTAAAAGGAATCCGTTTCAGTTTAGAACAGGATGGTATGGAAGTGGACTGTGCCTATGACGGTGAAGAAGCTCTCGAGGCTGCGAAGAAGAAAGAATATGATGTTGTTTTACTTGATGTCATGCTGCCGAAGCTTTCCGGTTTTGAAGTATGTCAACAAATCAGGGAATTTTCTACGATGCCGGTTATCATGCTGACTGCTAAGGGTGATGATATGGATAAAATTTTAGGTCTGGAATATGGTGCAGATGATTATATCACAAAACCTTTTAATATTCTGGAAGTAAAAGCTAGAATCAAAGCAATTATGCGCCGTAGCAGTAAAAACACCTCTCAGAATGGCTCCGATACTAAGACAGTAACTTTTGGTGAAATGAAGATTGATTGTGAAAATAGAAGAGTTTACATTGCAGGGAAAGAAGTTAATTTAACTGCAAAGGAATTTGATTTGCTTGAATTGTTGGTTTTTAATCCGAATAAGGTTTACAGCCGAGAGAATCTGCTGAATATTGTCTGGGGTTACGACTATCCGGGTGATGTAAGAACAGTGGATGTCCATATCCGCCGACTTCGTGAAAAGATTGAAAGCAATCCAAGTGAGCCAAAATATATACATACAAAATGGGGTGTAGGATATTTTTTCCAGAATCAAGAGTAAGTTAAGATTTTTAAACAGCATGAGAATGTATCTGCTTTTAGTGTTTATTCTTTTAGGTGTTGTACCGCTTTCCTTTTTCTCTTATGTACTGTTAAATACTTACGAAGATAAAGCGCTTACCAAAGAAAAATCTGAGATGCAGACACAGGGAAACAGGCTGTCCAACAAGATAAATCAGACGGTTTACCTAACAACAGGAGACAATGAGGAGATAGACGCTGAAGTATTACAGATTGCTGATATTTATGACGGACGTATTATTATTGTGAACAACAATTTGAATATTGTGATGGATACTTACTATTCCTATTCCTTGGGAGACGGTAAATACTTGATTTCTGAGGATGTCATCCAGTGTCTGAACGGTGCATCCAAAAGTCCGGTCCACAACATGTCGACTCATTATTTAACCTTGACTTATCCAATTACCCATATCGTTATAGATCCAATCACCCAAAATGAAACGAAAGAAATTGTGGGTGCTGTTGTTATGAGCTTTTCTACGAAGGAAATCCAAAGTATCAGAGATAGTATGGAGCAGCGTGTAGTAATATTCGCAATAACCTTAGCAGTTCTGATTGTAGTTTTCGCTATCTATTTCTCCGGAATCTTAACAAAACCTCTGACGAATGTAGTTAATTCCATTGATCATATCACGGAAGGCTATATGGACGAAGGTGTTTCAATTAAAGGGTACAATGAGATTGAGAAAATTTCGGATTCCTTCAACCACATGATTAGCCAAATGCAGAAGTTGGAAAATTCCAGACAAGAATTTGTGTCAAACGTGTCCCATGAATTAAAAACTCCGATTACCTCCATCAAGGTACTAGCAGACTCGCTGCTGATGCAGGAGGAGGCACCAGTGGAATTATATCGCGAGTTTTTGTTGGACATAACGGATGAAATAGAGCGTGAGAATAAAATTATCAATGACCTTCTATCTCTGGTGAAGCTTGATAAAACTGCAGGTGATATGAATATCAACGCGATTAATATTAATGAGTTGTTGGAACAAATTCTGAAACGTCTCAGTCCGATAGCCAAAAGGCAGAATATTGAGATGATTTATGAAAGTTTCCGACCAGTCATTGCTGAAGTTGATGAAGTGAAACTATCACTAGCGATATCAAATCTGATTGAAAATGCGATCAAATATAATATAGAAGATGGTTGGGTCAGAGTATCGCTGAATGCGGACCATAAATACTTCTTCATTAAGGTAGCAGACAACGGTATTGGAATTCCAGAAACAGCTCAGGATTCCATCTTTGAGCGTTTTTACCGCGTCGATAAAGCAAGATCAAGAGAGACCGGTGGTACCGGACTTGGACTTGCTATTACGAAAAACGTAATCCAGATGCATAGAGGTGCGATTAAGGTATATAGCAAAGAAGGAGAAGGAACCACCTTTAATGTCAGAATACCTTTAAACTATATTGTATAGCGAAATAAACATTTCCTTGGGAACGAATATGCCAAGACTGAGGCAGAATTGAGGTTTTATGAGAAAAACGAAGTACATCATATTAACTATAATCATTTGTATGATATTAGTATCCTGTAGTGAGGATAACGGTAGTATGAATGAAAATTCGATAAATATCTATTATGTTGATACGAAGTCCTCCGGACTTGTCAGTGAACCATATGAATTAATCAGTACTGATATCAATGAGCAAATTGGTGAACTCCTATACATGATAAAATTAAGTCCTAAAAATCTAATCTATAAAAGTGTGCTTCCAGATAATGTTCCTCAGCCTATAAATACATTGAATGAGGATGGAAGTTTGATTCTTGATTTTGATAAGACCTATTATGAAATGGCAGGAATTCCGGAGATTTTATGTCGTGCCTCAATTGTTAAGACGTTGAGCCAGCTTGAAGCCGTGGAATATATTCAGATTAATGTAAATGGGAGTCCTCTGATTGACGCAAATGGCAATGGGGTAGGTCTCCTGACGGCTGAGGATTTTATAGATAATACTGAGACATATACGAATAAGGTTAAGTTATATTTTGCCAATCGTGATGGAGACGCCTTAATTGAATATGATACAAATATCTTCGATACCGGTAATAGCTCTTTGGAAGAACTTGCTTTGGAACAGCTGATTAATGGGCCGAAGGAACTTGGTATGTACCAAACAATTCCCGAAGGTACCGTGCTTTTAAATGTATCGAAGAGCGATGGTATCTGTACCGTGGATTTTAATGAAAATTTCTTGGAGAAGTTGCCAAGTGTAGACGAAGAGGTAACGATTTATTCCATTGTCAATACATTGGTAGAATTACCTGATATCAATAAGGTACAGTTTACGATTAATAATCAGGTTATCCAGACCTTTTGGGAAGACTCTGAGCTTGATGTTTTGTTTGAACGGAATCTGGATATGATTGAAACTACAAAATAATTAAATAAACCGACTTTCAGCATATCCGCCTAATTCAGGGTATATATGCTGAAGGTTTTTGAAATGGGGGATGTAGATGTGATCAAACGTCCGCTGGTCTGGATATTGAATGCTTATTTGATGGGCATGTATCTGGCATGGCATAAGATTTCTTTTCTTATTATTTTTCTGATTATGTCAATGGGTTTTCTGTTTATCTACCTTTTAATGTTCCATAGTAAGAAGAAGAATTTATTTCGACGGGACCGATTCCTATGGTGCCTTCCTATCCTTATGGTATTAGGCGTTCTTATTATGAACGATAAACTGAAAAACCCTGATGTTACGAAAGCTTTTCATCAGGAAATATACTGTGAACTGACAGGAAGCATAACAATGGTTGTTCAGAAAAAGTCAGGTTCAGCGATATATCTTAAGAATGATATAATTACAATTCCTGGTGATCGCTCCTATCCTTGTGAACAGGTCATCGTATTCTACTCTGAGGAACAAAGAATAAAACAAGATAATAAAGATAAATATCTCGTAGGCAATACGATTGCCGTCAAAGGAACTCTTCAAAAATTCAAAGTAGCCACCAATCCAGGCCAATTCAATGAACAATTATATTATCAAGTAGAAGATATTGATTTTAAAATGAAAGCAGATCTGATTACAATCACAGATGCGGATTATTCCCTTTATCATAATGCGTTAGGAGGAGTAAAGGATCAACTGATCAAGGTATATGATAGCATATTGTCCGATAAAGAAGCAGGAGCATTAATTGCCATGCTATTAGGGGAAAAGTATCTGTTAAATGATGAAATAAAGGAACTCTATCAACAAAATGGAATATCACATATTTTAGCAATTTCCGGGCTTCATGTATCATTAATTGGGATGATATTATTTTATTTATTAAAGAAGTTAAAGATCCCGGTTACATTTGCAGTATTCTTGTCCATATTCTTTATCTATAGTTATGGAGCATTAACTAACTTTAGTGTGTCCACCAATCGTGCAGTGGTGATGATGATTGTACTACTTTTGGCAACAATTGCTGGTAAGACATATGACATGCTTTCTGCTACATCGCTTAGTGCTTTGATCATTCTGTTACAAAATCCAATTCAAATTCTTAGTGCAGGCTTCCAGCTTTCCTTTGGAGCGGTTCTAGGTATCGCAATCATTTTTCCCTGTCTGAAACGACTGTTTCCTTCAAAAAATCCGGTAATAAACAGCTTGCTGATTAGTGTGAGTGCCCAATTAGCTACCATGCCATTCATCCTCTGGTTTTATTATCAGCTTCCTACTTACAGTATTATAACGAATCTGATTATTCTGCCTTTTATAACTGCGTTAACCTTAACTTCAATTTTAGCAGGAATTCTGGGTTCTGTTTCTCTGCCTCTTGGTATTTTTCTGATAGGCGGTGCAAATTATATCCTTAAGTTTTATGAATGGATCTGCCGAATAGGGGATCGCCTTCCGGCTAATTTAATAACAATAGGAAAACCGGAGAGCTTAGACATAATATTATATGCTGGTTTTCTTTGTGGTTTTCTATGGGTTGCGAAAAGATACCAGAAGAAAAGCTCCATCTTGCTTCTGGTTATTGCAAACCTATTTTTGTTGATCCCAAAACGTAATGTGGGATTTGAGATAACTTTTCTTGATGTTGGTCAGGGCGATGCAATCTATATGGAGAGTGGGAGTGAGACAACCTATCTTGTGGATGGAGGAAGCTCGGATGTGTCCGAGGTGGGGATATATCGTCTAACTCCGTTTCTACTGTCCAAGGGGACAGATCACTTGGATTACGCAGTAATCACACACTCGGACAGTGATCATATCAGTGGATTAATACAGTTGATGGAACTGGACAAGATAGAGATTAAGAATTTAATTCTTCCATATCTTGAGGAAAAAGACAAAACTTATGTAGAATTGGAGACACTTGCGAAGAAACGAGAGATCCCGGTTCAATATATTAAGGCAGGGGATATCTTTCGGGATGGTGATGTCCGTATCATCTGCCTTCATCCAGATATACAATATCACCCGTCAACAAGCAATTCGTATTCAACCGTATTGAGTATTAGTTACGGAGAGTTTGATCTGTTGCTCACTGGGGACCTACAGAAGGATGGGGAACAGAGGGTATCTGGTATCCTTCATAATGATGATTATTGGAATCCCATGGATATCAGGCCAGCAATTCAGTATGAAGTTTTAAAGGTTTCACATCATGGATCTAAAACCTCTTCCACGGAAGAGTTTTTATCTTTCATATCGCCTGAAGTCTCAATCATATCCTGTGGAGAAGATAACTATTATGGGCATCCACACCAGGAAGTATTACATCGTCTGGAGCAGTTAGACAGTAATATCAAGATTACATATAAAACCGGAGCGATTACAATACTGACGGATGGAAAGAGGATGCAAATCAGTGAATTTCTCCTGGGCGAATAGTACCATTCCACACGGGTAATGTTTTAGAATAGAAATGATCTAAATAAACGTAATAAAATAAACGAACCAAATTAAGGAAACAAAATAAAGTAGTGGACGTATAACCAAAGGTTAAATGTCCACTACTTTTCTTATTATAGTCTATTGGGGAACAAAAATAGAATGATAACTTAGTTGGGTAACAATACAATATCATATTGTTACTAGCATTATACATAAATTTACACATAATGTAAATAGAAAAATGTAATTTAATCCCATAAAAAGTAAAATGTTTTTTATTTTTGGATTATATCGTAAGAAAATTGAATAAATTGTATTTTCTTTCTGCATTATTCTTTCTTCCATCATAAAAAATTATAATGAATAAGGATATTATTATACTTAGGAGAAACAAACTATATTTAGAGTTTACTGCAGTTTATTGGAGGTGATTCTATGCCGGATCCAAGACGAGGGTTTGTCCCGGAGGATGAAAAAGAATTCAATGAGGATAGTCAATTATTATTGCGTAAAGCACAGAAGGAAATTCTATATCTTATGGAGCAAGGATATCCAATAAAGAATTCTTCGACCTTTGTTGGTAATCATTATATGTTATCAGAGAGACAGAGAATGGCGATTGTCAGGGCTACGGCTGAAAAAAAGATAGTAGATTTGAGAAGCAGAAAGCAGCTTACGAAAGAAACATTGGGGAGTAATGTATTTATTGATGGTCTGAATACCATCATTACATTAGAAGTTGCCCTTTCAGAGGGAACCTTAATCCGATGTATGGATGGTACGATCAGAGATCTGGCAGGACTTCGCGGAACATATCGTCTGATTAGTCAGACAGATGAGGCAATTCTTCTGATTGGAGAGAAGCTATTTAAGCTTCAGATAGATGAAGTCATTTTTTATCTTGATGCACCAGTATCCAATACAGGACGTTTGAAAGCAAGAATTCAGGATATTCTTAAGACTTTCCCTTATCAGTCCAAGGTAGAATTGGTGAATAATGCGGATGTAATTCTGGAAAAGCTTAATTCTGTGGTTACCTCAGATGCAATCATCCTGAATAAATGTAATGGTTGGTATAATTTGATTGGTGAAATAATTAATGATAAATTAAGAAATTATAAATTTGTAGATTTAAGTAAACCAGACCGATGAAGAACATACTAACAGCGAAGCAGCAGTCACAAAGGGGAGGTTTCCTGCTTTGTAAAAACCTCGAAGATAGAGTTGAAATCAATGGAAAAACAGTATCACATCTAATCGGTGTAATCATATTGCGATAAGAAATAACTCAAATTATTAATGGTAGGATACGAGGGAGAAGACTTCGTTATCCTATCTTTTTCTTTACAAATAGGATTATTTGCCTATAATTATATATGTGAAATGAAGCACAGTTACATAGAATAATGATAAAGATGAACTTCATATAAATAATAAATTTTGATAAGGAGGACTATCTATGTATTTAGATAACATGCTGGAACATCTTAGATATACTTGTTACCAGGGAGATGCTCATATTACGGTTACTGAACTGATGAATGATTCAAGAAAGGTTGTTAAGAATTCCGTCTTTGTATGTATCTCAGGTGCAATCAGTGACGGACATGATTTCATAAATGAGGTAGCGGAGAAAGGTGCCATAGCCGTAATCGTCGAGAAGAATGTGGCAGTACCGACCGGTGTAACAGCAATTAAGGTGGATGATACTAGAATTGCACTGGCATATATGTCAGCTGCTTACTTTGGTTACCCAGCAGAAAAGCTGACCACAATCGGAATCACAGGAACCAAAGGAAAGACTACCACAACTTATATGATCAAATCCATTCTTGAGAATACGGGGAAGAAGGTGGGATTGATAGGTACCATCGAGACCATCATCGGTGACAAGATAATTCCCTCCAATAATACGACACCGGAATCCTATATGATACAGCAATATTTTGCTGAAATGGTAGAAGCGGGCTGTGACTATGCGGTTATGGAGGCTTCTTCCCAAGGGCTAATGCTACACAGAATGGCAGGTTTTACCTTTGACTACGGTATCTTTACCAATTTGGAGCCTGATCATATCGGTGGAGCAGAGCATAAGGACTTTGATGATTATATGCGCAGCAAGAGTAAGTTGTTCAAGCAGTGTAACGTTGGTTTGATCAACATCGATGATTCCCATGCGCAGGAAATTCTAGAGGGGCATACCTGCCAGGTTGAGACCTTCGGATTTTCCAAAGAATCTGATATCAGAGCAACGGATATTCAGTTAATCGAAAGACCGGGATATCTTGGAATTGCTTACAAGGTAGAAGGACTCTTCCAAATGGATGTTAAGATGAATGTTCCCGGTAAATTCAATGTATATAATTCACTCTGTGCAATTGCTCTTTGCAGACATTTCGGAGTAAGTACGGAGGAGATATCGAAGGCTCTGAATCATGTAAATGTAAAAGGCCGTGTAGAACTGGTTCCCGTTTCTGACCATTATACCTTAATGATTGATTATGCCCATAATGCAATGAGTTTAGAGAGTCTCTTATCTACACTAAAGGAGTATAACCCGAAGCGTCTTGTATGTCTCTTTGGTTGTGGTGGAAACCGTTCCAGAGACAGACGGTTTGAAATGGGTGAGGTATCCTCAAGATTGGCTGATCTTACTGTGGTTACTTCCGATAATCCGAGAAGAGAAGAACCCCAGGCTATTATCAATGATATCCTTGAGGGTGTAAAAAGAGGAGCGGGTAATTATGTGGAAATCATAGACCGTAAGGAAGCGATTAAATATTGTATGGACAATGCCGTAGAAGGTGATGTCATCGTGCTTGCCGGTAAAGGACACGAAGATTATCAGGAAATCAACGGTATCAAATACCATATGGATGAAAGAGAATTAATTGCCGATATTCTGGCAGGCAGATAAAATTAGAAATGCAATATCATAGCATCGTATAGTACGCAGTTTCTAACAAAAGAAGGAGGCCGTTATGTCTTATCCAATCTATGCAGATATCATCATTGATATTTCCCATGAAAATCTAGACAAGACATACCAGTATGCAATCCCGGAGGGGATGGAAGAGCAAGCTGTCATCGGTGCCTTAGTGGTTGTCCCCTTCGGACGCGGCAACCGGAAAATTAATGGATATATTGTAGATATCTCCGGCGCTCCGAAGATCAATGAGGAGTTTATCAAGCCGATTTCTCAGGTGGTAGAGGGAGCACCGATGATCGAAAGCCATCTGATTTCCCTTGCCTATTGGATGAAGGAAACCTTCGGTGGGACCATGAATGATTCCCTAAAGACGGTGATACCCGTTCGTAAAGCAGTTAAAATTAAGGAGCAGAGATGGATACAACTTACTGTTTCTGAGGAGCAGGCAAATCAGCTCTATTATGAATATCAAAGGAAGAATAATAAAGCGAAATTACGCCTAATTGAAGTATTAATCAGAGAAAAATCGTTAGATTATGATATAGCAATTAATAAATTGAATATCCCAAGAACTACTCTGCAGGGATTAGAGAAGCAGGGTGTAATGAAGATTATCTCTGAACAGATTTATCGTAATCCCATCAAAAAACAGCAGGCATCCTATCAAACTGTTAAGCTTAATGAAGAGCAGCAATACATTGTTAATGATTTTGGCAGAGAATATGGGATGGGCATTCGATCAACATATCTGATCCATGGGATTACCGGAAGCGGAAAAACAGAAGTATACATGGACATCATAGCAGATGTAATAGAACAAGGGAAGGAGGTCATTCTGCTAATTCCCGAAATAGCACTTACCTATCAGACGGTACTTCGTTTTTACAAGCGTTTTGGAGAACGAATCAGTATCATGAATTCGAAGATGTCCCAAGGGGAACGCTATGACCAGAGTGAACGTGCACGTAATGGAGAGATCGATATCATTATCGGTCCGAGATCCGCTTTATTTACTCCGTTTCAGAACCTCGGATTGATTTTAATCGATGAAGAGCATGAGTATAGCTATAAAAGTGAGACTGTTCCCAAATATCATGCCGTCACAGTGGCAGTGAGACGTGCAGGGCTGACCAATTCCTCAGTTATTCTTGGTTCTGCTACTCCTTCTCTTGAGACCTACTTGATGGCACAGAAAGGTGATATCAAGCTTTATACCTTAACGAAGCGCGCGAAGGAAGCAGAACCTCCGGTGGTGTGGATTTCTGATTTGAGAGAAGAATTAAAGAAGAAGAATAAATCCATCTTCAGCGAGAAACTGAAGGAATTAATCTTAGACCGATTAAATAAGAAGGAACAGATTATGCTTTTCCTTAACCGCAGGGGTTATGCTGGCTTTGTATCCTGTCGAAGCTGCGGTCATGTGATGAAATGCCCCCATTGTGAGGTCTCCTTGACCTCCCATAATAATGGCAAAATGATTTGCCATTATTGCGGATATACAGAGCAGCAACCATCCAACTGTCCGGACTGTAAGTCCAAATATATTGCCGCCTTTGGCACCGGAACTCAGAAAGTAGAAGAACTGGTGAAGAAGGAATTTCCCGAAGCAAGAGTTCTAAGGATGGATGCGGATACTACGAAGAATAAGGGTGGGCATGAAGCTGTATTATCTGCCTTCAGTGAGCATAAAGCAGATATTCTGGTAGGAACCCAGATGATTGTTAAGGGTCATGATTTTCCTAAAGTGACTCTGGTAGGAATAATTGCTGCGGATTTATCTTTATATACCGGAGATTTCAGGGCAAGCGAACGGACCTTCCAGTTGTTATGTCAGGCCGCCGGAAGAGCTGGTAGGGATGTGTTACCCGGTGAGGTCGTAATCCAGACCTATCACCCGGAACATTATAGTATCATAACTGCCGCTGATGGTGATTATGAAGCATTCTTTGCTCAGGAGATACTTTACCGAAGATTAATGCAATATCCACCTGCAGCTCATATCCTGTTACTTTTGGTTACCTCCAAAGAGGAAGTGCAGGCAGTGAAGGCAGCAGCACTTCTTAGTGAAGCAATCAAACAATATTTTCATGAACAGGAGAGTAAGGCTACTCTGATCGGACCTGCTCCGGCAACCATATCAAAGGCCAACGATATCTACCGTCAGGTGATTTACTTAAAGCACGACGAATATGAAAAGCTGATTGAAGTGAAGAATTATCTGGAAGGTTATTTTAATTACTCTGAGAATTTTTCCGGCTGCAACCTTCAGTTTGACTTCAACCCGATGAGCGGCTATTAAAAAGTTTGGAATAATTGGTTGATAATCGGAAGGTCTTTATGATATGATTATATAATTCTTGAGGTAAGAAATAAGTTCCAGAATTCTGGATGCATTCTGGATCAAATAGATTGGAAAATAAAATAAATGAAATAACAGAGAGGAATGAGAATATGGCAATTAGAAATATCAGAGAAGTTGGAGATAAGGTTCTTATCAAGGTCAGCAAAGAAATCAGGGAGGTTGATAAGAAGATTCTTACTTTGATTGAAGATATGATCGATACAATGTACGATGCTTCTGGTGTTGGACTTGCTGCCCGAAGCGTTGGTGTACTAAAACGACTAGTGGTAATCGATGTATCGGAGGAAGGGAATGAGCCCATCGTCCTGATTAATCCCGAAATTTTAGCAGTGGAGGGAGAACAGACCGGAGATGAGGGCTGTTTAAGTGTTCCCGGTAAAGTTGGTACCGTGACAAGACCAAATTATGTGAAGGTTAAGGCATACAATGAACATATGGAAGAGATTATTGTAGAAGGCACAGAACTGAAGGCAAGAGCCTTATGCCATGAGATCGACCATTTAAATGGGGTTCTCTATACTGAGAAAGCAATCGGTGAACTTCGTGATACCTTTGTTACAGAAGAGGTACAGTAATCTTTAAGAAAGGACTGTTGTCAATGAAGGTATTATTCATGGGAACGCCTGATTTTGCGGCGACTATTCTAGATAATTTAATCAAATCTGATTATGAGTTACTTGGGGTTGTAACGCAGCCGGATAAACAGAAGGGAAGAGGAAATGAAGTCAGCCTTTCTCCGGTGAAAGAGCTGGCATTAACGTATGGGCTGTCCATATATCAGCCGGTGAAAGCAAAAGAACCGGAATTTCTTGAAACTGTGAAAAACCTGTCTCCGGATGTAATTGTCGTAGCAGCTTTTGGACAGATACTGCCTAAAGCATTATTAGAAATCCCGCGATTTGGCTGTATTAATGTGCATGCCTCCCTGCTTCCTAAGTACCGCGGAGCAGCTCCAATTCAATATTCCATCATTGATGGTGAAGAGGAGACAGGCATTACAATTATGTATATGGATGTGGGAATTGATACCGGCGATATCATCATGCAGGATAGTATTCCAATTTCCAGTGATGAGACCGGTGGAAGTCTATTTGATAAAATGGCTGTGCTTGGCGCCGAGCTGATTGTCAAGGCATTAGCGAAGATTGAGAATGGTACTGCAACCAGAATACCGCAGGATAATGAGAAAGCAAACTATGTTAAGATGATTGACAAAGAAATGGGAAGAATTGATTTTTCCCAATCTGCTATTAAGATAGAAAGATTAATCCGTGGATTAAATCCCTGGCCCAGTGCCTTCACCTTCTTAGATGGAAAGACCTTAAAGCTGTGGCAGGCTGAGACCCTGGAAGAAAAGACGGAGAATTTCTCCGGTCAACCCGGAGAAGTTATAGAAGTGAAAAAAGATGCTCTCGTTGTTAAGACGGGAGATGGCTTGCTTGTAATTAAAGAATTGCAGCTCGAAGGGAAGAAGCGGATGACTGCGGATGCTTTTTTACGTGGATACTCTCTCAAAACGGGCACAAAACTAGGCTGAGTATCTTTGTGATATTTCATTTTAGACATTATTTTCCTATAAAGATATATAAGAAGATGCTGTTTGAATAAAACTAATCTTATCACGGTCAGACCGATGATTTAGGATTTGTATGTATGAAACGAAGTATCTTCTTTTGTATTTTATACCGCAATCTGAGGTAGAATGGAGGTTTTATTATGTTTTATGGTTATGGTTATTATTTGGATCCAACTTATATCTTGGTACTCATCGGTGTAGTGATTACTTTGCTGGCATCTGCTAGAGTAAAGGCAACATTTGCAAAGTATTCCAGAGTTAGAAGCCGTTCCGGTTTAACAGGAGCGCAAGCTGCCGAGAGGATCCTTCAGAATTCTGGGATTTATGATGTTCAGATAGAGAAAGTAGCCGGTAACTTAAGTGACCATTATGATCCCAAAAGTAAGATACTTCGGTTATCTGATACAGTTTATGGACAGGACTCCTTGGCTGCCATCGGTGTAGCAGCTCATGAATGCGGGCATGCGATACAGCATCAGAATTCTTATGCTCCGTTAGCTTTCCGCAGTGCATTGGTTCCCGTGGCAAATATCGGCTCAATGGCTGCATGGCCGGTCATTATCTTAGGTGTAGTACTAAGCTATAATGAGTTTTTAATCAATCTTGGTATCATCCTATTCGCTGCAGCAGTTTTATTCCAGTTGATTACCCTTCCGGTTGAGTTTAATGCGTCCAAAAGGGCCATTGCCAGACTCAGCGAGACAGGTGTATTGTATGGTGACGAGCTTGGACAGTCAAAGAAGGTACTGGATGCAGCAGCGTTAACCTATGTAGCAGCTGCAGCAGCTACCATATTACAGCTGTTACGGTTACTATTACTATTTGGAGGAAGAAGACGTGACTGAGCAGGTAAATTCACGGGAAATCGTTCTGGATATGCTACTGGAGGTCATTGAGAATGATAAATACAGCCACACCGTATTGAATCAAACTTTAAAAAACCATCAGCAGCTGGAGAAGCAAGAACGAGCTTTTATCTCAAGAATGTTTAACGGTACGGTTAAGGTATATCTTACCCTGGATTATGTTATCAACCAGTTTTCTACTCTACCCGTGAGCAAGATGAAACCCTTGATTAGAAATCTGTTGCGCTTGAGCGTATATCAGATGATGCAGATGGATCAGGTTCCGGTATCAGCTGTCTGCAATGAAGCTGTAAAACTTGCTAAAAAACGAGGCTTTACAAAGCTGTCCGGCTTTGTGAACGGCGTACTACGCAATATAGCCCGTGGAATGAAAGAGATTAACTATCCTGACAAGGAAAAGGATCCGGTTTATTATCTTGAAGTTACCTACTCCTTTCCGAGATGGATCATAAGTCAGCTGTTGAAGCAATATGAATTTAAAATTGTGGAGGTGATACTTGCCGCCTCTTTGAAGGAAAAAGAGACGACGATTCGTTGTAACCGTAAGAAAGTATCCCCGAACCAGTTGAAGGATTTACTAAATATAGAAGGTGTAACGGTAGAAGAAAGTGAATACCTGGATTATGCTTTAAAAATAAAAGACTATGATTATCTTGAAAAGCTAGATACCTTTCAGAGTGGTTGTTTTACAGTGCAGGACGTCAGTTCTATGCTGGTATGTGAAGTTGCAGGAATTGATGAGGATGACTATGTATTAGATGTTTGTGCTGCTCCGGGAGGAAAAGCGCTTCACGCCGCAGAGAAAGCAAAAGAAGTAACTGCCAGGGATTTAACAGCGTATAAGATAAAATTAATCGACGAGAATATCAGCCGATTGGGCTTTTCCAATATTACAACTAAGTTATGGGATGCTACGATTCTCGATGAGGAAGCAGTGGGACGAGCTGATATAGTTATTGCGGACCTACCTTGCAGCGGGATGGGTGTATTTGGAAAAAAATCTGACATTAAATACAAGTTGACACAGAATCAACATAAAGAGCTGATAGAATTACAGCAAAAGATATTGCGTGTTGTCCAGAACTATGTGAAAGAGGATGGTATCTTAATCTTTAGTACCTGTACAGTGCTCAGGGATGAAAATCAGGGTAACCGGGAATGGTTTTTAGAGAATTTTGATTTTCAATCTGAAGAACTGGATACACATCTGCCGGAGCAGTTAAAGAGTGAAACTACGAGGAATGGATATTTGCAATTGCTTCAGGGGATAAACAATTCAGATGGTTTTTTTATCGCGAAGTTCCGAAAGCAACCGACAGTGGAGTTGTAATCGTTAGCTTTTAACAATAAATTATGATAGATAGGATATGTGAATGGAAAATTTAGATATAAAATCATTAAATCTGGAGGAGCTTGCAAATGTGCTGAAAAGCCTGGGATTGCCGGTTTTTCGGGCGAAACAGGTTTATGAATGGATTCATGTCAGACTGGTAGCAAGCTACGATGAGATGACTAATCTGTCAAAGGATTTAAGGGAGAAGCTGAAAGATGAGTACCCACTTACAGTACTTGAAGAAGTGGATGCACTTCATTCAGCCTCAGACGGAACAATAAAATATCTGTTCCGCCTGAAGGACGACAGAGTAATTGAGAGTGTTTTGATGAGATACCATCATGGCAACAGTGTCTGCATCTCATCTCAGGTTGGATGCCGAATGGGTTGTAAGTTCTGTGCCTCTACTATCGGTGGTAAGGAGCGTGATCTGCTTCCTTCGGAGATGCTAGATCAAATTTATCGGATTCAGGCAATATCAGGTGAGCGAGTTTCCAATGTAGTAGTGATGGGGACAGGTGAACCCTTAGACAATTATGATAATTTGATACGATTTCTTAGATTAATTACAGATTCTCAGGGTCTTAACATCAGCGCTAGAAATATTACTGTTTCCACCTGTGGAATACCGGATAAAATCCGTGCCTTTGCAGAAGAGGGGTTACCGATAACACTTGCTCTGTCGCTGCACGCTCCGAACAATGAGATTCGAAAGAAGTTGATGCCGGTTGCGGTTAAGTATAACCTTGAGGAGGTTATGAGCGCCTTTCAGTATTATTATGAAAAAACAGGAAGAAGACTAACCTTCGAATACAGTCTTGTTGATGGTGTGAATGATGAAGAAGAGCATGCCAAAGAGTTGGCAAGCCTGGTAAAAGGTATCAATTGTCACGTGAATTTAATCCCAGTAAACCCTATAAAAGAGCGGGATTATAGAAAATCAGAAAACATAAAAATACAAAATTTTAAAAATATACTTGAAAAATATAGAATAAATGTTACTATAAGAAGAGAAATGGGCGCAGATATTGATGCTGCCTGTGGGCAACTGCGAAAGAGCTATATTGATAAAAATGTAACTTGACAGTTACAGTGATTGGCTTTATAAGGTTGTAGAAACTAGGAGGTGCAGGCTTGAAAGCATTTTCAATAACTGATATTGGAGAGCGACGGAGGATAAACCAGGATTATGTCTTCTGCAGTGAAGATGCCATTGGAAAGCTACCGAATTTATATATCGTAGCTGATGGCATGGGAGGACATAACGCCGGTGATTATGCTTCAAGATTCTGTGTTGAGTTTTTTAAGCAGAAGATAGAAGGTAGCGAGCATGACTCGCCCATAACAACTATTGATACTGCCTTATGTAGTACGAATGATGCCTTGCGTGAAGAAGCGAAGGAGAAAACAGAGCTAGAGGGTATGGGAACTACTTTCGTGGTAGCAACTATATTTGATAAAGAAATGTATGTTGCCAACATCGGTGACAGCAGACTATATGTGATTGGAAAAGAAATGAAGCAGATTACGGAAGATCACAGTTTGGTCGAAGCAATGGTGAAAACCGGTGAGCTGGACCGAAGTGAGGCTAGAGTGCATCCGAATAAGAATATTATTACCAGGGCATTAGGGGCAAACGCAGTTGTGGAACCGGACTTTTTTGAAGTGAACTTAGAAGAGGGAGATACTGTACTTATGTGCTCGGACGGTCTGACGAATATGTTGGAGGACGAGACAATTGAACAAATTATCAGAGAGAATGATGATCTGGAAACTGCAGCAACTACTTTAGTTAAGTATGCCAATCAGAATGGTGGTAAGGATAATATCGCCATTATAATTATTAAACTATGAATAAGAGGTGACGAAAATGTTGAAACCCGGTATGTTTATCAGCGATCGCTATGAAATCATTGATAAAGTAGGTTCCGGTGGTATGGCTGATGTTTATAAAGCCAGAGACCAAAGGCTTAATCGTTTTGTAGCGATAAAGGTATTAAAGCCGGAATATTCCAGTGATAAAAGTTTTGTTAACAAATTCAGAGGAGAAGCTCAATCAGCCGCAGGCTTATCACATCCAAACATTGTAAATGTTTATGATGTTGGTGATGATAGTGGTTTACATTTTATTGTAATGGAATTGGTAGAAGGAATTACCCTGAAGCGATTCATCGAAAGAAAGGGCAAATTAGAGGTTAAAGAAGCCGTAGGCATTGCAATCCAAATTGCTCAAGGTATGGAAGCAGCTCATGACAACCATATCATCCATAGGGATATTAAGCCCCAGAATATTATCATCTCCAGAGATGGTAAGGTGAAAGTAACTGATTTTGGTATCGCGAAAGCAACAAATTCCAATACAATAACCTCCAATGCCATGGGTTCGGTACATTATCTGTCTCCTGAGCAGGCAAGAGGCGGATACAGCGATGAGAAGAGTGATATCTATTCCCTTGGTGTAACCATGTATGAGATGCTTTCCGGAAAAGTTCCGTTTGCAGGTGACAATACCGTATCGGTTGCTTTGCTCCATATCCAGGGAGAGGCAATGCCGCTTCGCGAGCTGGACCCAGAGATTCCGGTAAGTGTGGATAAAATAGTTCAAAAGTGTATGCAGAAGAGACCTGAGAGAAGATACCATACGGCTTCCGAGCTGATTGCTGATTTAAAGAGAGCAATCACCAATCCGGATGGGGACTTCGTTCAGATCCCAGCTTTTGTTGCTTCCGATTCCCCGACGATTAACATTGGTGATGACATAAACAAGATAAAGAATGGTACTTACTTGGAGGACGATATGCGTTCTACCAAGAACCTAGCTCCCGGGGTTAAGCTAGAGGATGAGGATGATGAAGAGCTTGATACTGTAGATTCTAAGGTGGAGAAGGTGTTCCTAGTAGGAACTATTATAGCTACCGTTATTCTGGGTATTGTAGTAATTGCATTAGTAGCATGGTTTTTAATGAATAAAGTGAATAATCCTAAGGATAATGATCCGACAGCTATTCCTACTGAAATGGCAGCCGATGATACTCCTACACCGAGTGTTGCAGGAACTCCGACCACAGAAGTAGGTGATATGTATTCCGTACCGGATGTAGTTGGGCAGACGAAGGAGGATGCGGTTGCAATATTTGAAGCCCGTGATCCTGACGTACTCATCACTACGGATGAAGATTATTCTGATGAATATGAACTCGGTTATGTAATTAAGCAGTATCCCGAAGCAGGAAAAGACAGACTCAAAGGCACCAGCATCATCCTGACCATCAGTGTTGGAAAAGAGAACTTTGAAGTACCGGATGTATACGGTCTGACAGAAGCTCAGGCTGATAAGAAGCTGGATGAAAAAGGTCTTGTACTGTTGCATGAATATGTGGAAAGAACCGATATACCGGAAGGTGAAGTAATCAGCACAGATCCGGAAAGAGGTACCATGGTTACCGCCGGAACCGAGGTTAAAGTTGTTGTCAGCAAAGGAACAGCGAATTCGAAGGTTTCTGTACCGAGTCTACTTGGACTTACGGAAGCAGAAGCAGACACCACATTAACCGGACTTGGTCTTGTCAAAGGTACCGTTAACTATGAAGCTTCCGAGATTTATCCGGAAGGTCAGGTATCATACCAGAGCTATTCCTTGGATTCACAGGTTGATAAAGGAACTGCAATTGATATCACAATCAGCACGGGTCCTTCCGTTGCAGCTGATGTATCTTATATAGGAGTTGTAACGATAGATGCGAATCCGCTTGCTGGTTATGAAGATGGAGAATCTGTTGAGATTATACTAGAAGTACAACAGCCAGGACATGATGCTGAGACGATAGCCCAGGGTGATTTATCAGCAGAGGATTTCCCTTATTCTGTACCGGATATCTATGGATACAGCGCGGAGCCTGGAATAGTAACCATGTATGTGGATGGAGAGCTATATCAACAAACCTGGATTGCATATTTTGAAGAGGTACAAATTCCGGAGGAGTAATAGTCCCTGCTTTTGCGAAACTATTCCGGAAAACTGATCAGAAAACTTGAAACTTGGAGGAATCGCTTGGACGGAAAGATTATCAAAGGTATCGCAGGATTTTACTATGTTCATACACCAGAGGAAGATAAGATTTATGAATGCAAGGCTAAAGGCATTTTCCGTAATCAGAATATCAAACCTCTTGTTGGTGATGATGTAGAGATTGATACCAATGACCAACCTGAGAGCTGTGGCACTATAGTTAAGATAAAACCTCGTAAAAATGAATTAATAAGGCCGGCTGTTGCAAATGTAGATCAGGCAATGATCGTATTTGCAGCGGCTGAGCCTAACCCTAATTTAAATCTGCTGGATCGATTTTTAATCATGATGCGTAAACAGAAGCTTAACACCATAGTTTGTTTTAATAAGATGGATATTGCCGCGGAAAATGAGATATCCTTATTAAAAGAGACTTACAAGCTATGCGGTTACGAAGTAGTGATAACGAGCATGCTTCAGTTAGATGGGATACAGGATATTGTTCAGATGCTGAAGGGAAAAACCACAGTACTTGCTGGTCCTTCCGGTGTTGGCAAATCCACCTTTATCAATATTCTCCAGCCGGATGCGAACATGGAAACCGGTGTCGTGAGCGTAAAGATCAAACGTGGTAAGCATACTACGAGACATTCCGAGCTGATTTATGTGGACAAGGATACTTATGTAATGGATACACCGGGCTTCAGTTCACTTTATATTGATGAGATCGATAAGGAAGAACTGAAGGATTATTTTGTTGAATTTCATGAGTATGATCAGGAATGCCGTTTTATAGGATGTAGTCATAAGAATGAACCCGGGTGTGCTGTGAAGGATGCTTTGAAAGAGAACAAGATCAGTAAGATACGATATGAGAATTACATTACGTTATATAACGAACTAATGAGTCAGAAGAAATATTAGCGTAATTTTTAGATATAATTTATGAAAGGTCAGGTATTATTATGATAAAACTTGCCCCATCAATATTGGCTGCAGATTTTAATATTCTGGGGGAGCAAATCGGTCTTCTTGAAAAAGCGGGAGTAGAGTACCTCCATATTGATGTAATGGATGGGAACTATGTTCCCAGTATTAGTTTTGGTATGCCTTTGATAGCTTCGATCCGTAAAAACTCGAAGCTTATTTTTGATGTTCATCTGATGGTGGAAGAACCCTTCCGTTATCTTGAGGATTTTAAAGAAGCAGGTGCTGATATTATTACAGTTCATGCAGAAGCCTGCACCCATCTTCACAGGACGGTGACCAGAATCAAAGAGTTGGGTTTAAAGGCAGGTGTTTCCCTTAATCCGGCAACTCCTATCTGTGAATTAAAGCATATCCTTGATGATGTAGATATGGTACTTATTATGACCGTTAATCCGGGCTACGGAGGACAAACCTTTATCGATAGTACTATAGAGAAGGTGTCTGAGCTCAAGAAAATGATTGACGAAAGGAATCGAGTAATTGATATTGAGGTAGATGGCGGTATTACAATATCCAATGTGGAGAAGGTTTTAGAGGCCGGAGCCAATATCATTGTATCTGGTACAAGCATCTTTAAAGGTGACATCAAAGAAAACATTACTGCTTTTATGAATAAATTTGCTGCTTATGAGTAAGCATGATTTTATGTTGTGTCCTGTAAACCATGGAGAAGTATAATTACAGGGGTGTTACAAGGATGAAATCAGGTGAAGGAAAATATGGATAAAAAAGAGAATAGAATACTGATTATCACTGGCGGAATGGTGGAAGATTCTTTTTTGTCGGAGCTACTCAGTAAAAACCAATATGCAAAGATCATTGCAGCTGATCATGGCTTGACAGCTGCGGACAGATTAAATCTGCGGCTTGATTTTATTGTAGGCGACTTTGATTCTGTACCGGAAGAAATTCTTACAAAGTACAGAGAGAAATCAACACCCATTGAGACATTCCCAACGGAAAAGGACAAGACAGATACTGAACTAGCATTGATGCATAATCCATCTGTTATTGATATCGTAGGTGCTACCGGAACCAGACTGGATCATGTATTAGCTAACCTCCATCTGTTATTATTACCGTTACAGTTAGACATCTCAGCATGTATCTTGGATAGTAAAAATCGGATTTATTTAAAAAAACATAGTTTTTCCATTAGTGAATACGCCCAGCATGGCGATTATGTATCCTTATTACCTTTTACAGAGAAGGTAAGCGGGCTGACGTTAAATGGCTTTAAATATCCCTTAGACCATGTTACCCTAGTAGCTGGAAGCAGCCTGGGCATCAGCAATGTGATAAAGGATGAAACAGCAGAAGTGGTATTTACAGACGGAATTCTGTTAGTAATAGAAGCGAGAGATTAGCCCATATTATTCATATAAGACCATAAGAAGGAAAGAATGTTGTTCCGAATTTTTGTATTATAAAAGAAAAATGAATTGTTGAATGAGGAAGGAAGACACAAATGAAATTAGGTATCGTAGGCCTACCCAATGTAGGTAAGAGCACACTTTTTAATTCACTTACACAGGCGGGGGCAGAATCTGCAAATTATCCGTTTTGTACGATTGATCCGAACGTTGGAATTGTAGCAGTTCCGGATGCAAGATTGAAGGTATTAGGCGATCTTTATCATTCCGAGAAGGTTGTTCCGGCAGCAATAGAGTTTGTAGACATTGCAGGTCTTGTGAAAGGCGCATCTCAGGGTGAAGGACTTGGTAATCAGTTTCTTTCCCATATCAGGGAAGTGGATGCTATCGTACATGTTGTCCGCTGTTTTGAAGATACTAATATTATCCACGTAGATGGTTCTATCAACCCCTTAAGGGATATTGAGACAATTAATCTGGAGCTTATTTTCTCAGACCTAGATGTTCTTGAACGCAGAATGTCTAAGACGATTAAGGGAGCAAAGAATGATAAGTCTCTTGCTAAGGAACTTGAGATGCAGGAGCGCTTAAAAGCATTCCTTGAAGATGGAAAATTAGCGAAGACCTTTGAGACCTTTGATGATGAAGAAAAAGAATTCTTTAATGATTACAATCTGTTAACAGCTAAGCCGGTTATTTATGCGGCTAATGTTAAGGACAATGATCTTGCGGATGAAGGTATTAACAATGAATATGTACAGATTGTAAGAAAGTTTTCCCAGGAAGAGCATTCTGAGGTGTTTGTCATTTGTGCTCAGATTGAGCAGGAGATCGCTGAGCTCGAAGAAGACGAGAAGAAGATGTTCTTAGAGGAAATGGGACTTACGGAATCAGGTCTAGAGAAATTGATTAAGGCAAGCTATCATATCCTTGGATTAATCAGCTATCTTACTGCCGGACCCAAAGAAACCAGAGCTTGGACCATCAAGGTAGGTACAAAGGCTCCGCAGGCTGCAGGCAAGATACATTCTGATTTTGAACGAGGATTTATCCGTGCAGAGATCGTAAATTATCATAATCTCGTTGAATGTGGAAATTACAATGCGGCTAAAGAAAAAGGTCTGGTTCGTTCTGAAGGTAAAGAATATGTAGTTCAAGACGGGGATGTGGTATTGTTCCGTTTTAACGTATAAAATAATTGCCAGAGAAAAGTATTAATGTGAAGATAAAGTATCTTTACATGGGAAGAACTGCCACCGTAGTGGCAGCATGGAGGTTAGTTTGCAAGCAGTAATATTAACGAATATTAATTTCCCCAATCTGGGAATTGAACTGAAAAATGTACCCTCCGGATTTGATGTCTTTGGATATCATATTGCACTCTATGGTTTGGTCATAGGAATTGGAATGCTATTAGGATGGTTGATTGTTGAATGGATGGCAAAAAGAACCGGACAGAGCTCAGAGTTCTATCTGGATTTTGCTCTGATTGCTATAGTTCTGTCAGTGGCCGGTGCAAGAATTTATTATGTGGTATTTGCCTGGGAGGAGTTTGCAGATAACCCATTATCCGTGTTTAATCTGAGGACGGGTGGTTTGGCAATCTATGGCGGTGTAATAGCTGCTATACTGACTGCAGCTGTTTATGCAAAAATCAAGAAATATCCTTTCTGGCTTTTAGCTGATACGGGATGCATCGGTCTAATCACCGGTCAGATTATCGGACGTTGGGGTAATTTCTTCAACCGTGAGGCTTTTGGCAAGTATACGGATGGACTCTTTACAATGCAGCTTGACAGAAGTGAAGTATCCTATGTATTCAGCAGTTCGGTATCAGAAGATCGGTTGCAGACGCTTTATGAGGGAAAAACCACTGCCCTTGAACGGATACTGGAGATAAGAAACCATATTGTTACTATGGATGGAAGGGAATATATTCAGGTCCACCCCACGTTTTTATACGAATCCTTATGGAACTTATGTCTTCTGATTATTCTAATCTTATATACAAAACACAAGAAATTTGATGGTGAGATCATGCTATTATACCTTGTTGGCTATGGCCTAGGTCGTATATGGATGGAAGGACTAAGAACTGACCAGTTGTTTTTGTGGGGGACTCCCTTTGCTGTGTCGCAGATATTATCTGCACTGATCATAGTTGCGGCTGCTACTATGATCCTTATTAAAAGAAGAAAAGCTTTTGTCAAAATACGAAAATAAGATCTACTAGGTATTACAATAGAAACTGAACAAAATATTTGGAAGTGCAGGGTGTAGGACCAATTTACTACAACCGGCACTTTTGACTATATATTGACATATTTTGTTCGATTTTCAATATAAACACAATATCTTGTAACTACATGTCGATAATGCACAAAAACCCTTTATTCATAAGGGTTTCTGTGCTATTTTTTTTGATTTAATGCTTGATTAATTCCCACTATTAATATAAAATAAACCTATAAGTGGAGTGAAGTGGTGAAAAGTGGAGGAAATATCATCAAAGTGGGACAAACCACCACGATAATACTCTGTGAGACCTAGGATAAAGAAGGTGTGACCATATGTTCATGGGTGAATTCGATCATTCGATCGATACAAAGGGAAGAATCATAATACCGTCTAAATTCCGTGAAGATCTCGGTGAAGAATTTGTGATCACTGCAGGTCTGGATGGGTGTTTATATGTGTACCCTCAGAAAGAATGGCACGCCTTAGCAGAAAAACTAGCGAAGCTCCCTGGCAATGAAGAGGCAAGACGTTTACAAAGGTTCTTTTTCTCAAAAGCTGCTGCATGTGAAGCGGACAAGCAGGGAAGAATATTGATACCTGCTAAGCTTCGAGAAGAAGCCGGACTAGAGAAAGACATCGTGTTTGTCGGAGTACTGAACAAGATTGAAATATGGAATAAGGAACGACTAGAGAACAATAATAATTACGATAATGTGAATGCTATCGCAGAGCATATGTCACAGTATGGTATCAGTTTTTAAATATTCATCAACTGATGAATTCTTAACAAATATATAAGTAAGTCATGGAAGATTCATTTTATATTTGTTGGTAATGAATAACTGAAATCTTATGGAGGTAATGTAATGGCATTTGAACATAAATCAGTATTGTTAGAAGAAACAATTGAGAATCTGAACATTAAGCCTGAGGGGATTTATGTAGATGGCACCCTAGGCGGTGGTGGACATTCCTATGAGATAGCAAAACGTCTTACGAGCGGAAGGCTCATTGGAATTGATCAGGATGAAGCAGCAATTGCTGCAGCGGGCGAACGGCTTGCACAGCATAAAGATAAGATTACGATTGTAAGAAGTAACTACAGCGAAATCAAGCAGGTATTAAATAACTTATCAATCGATCATGTGGACGGAATATTACTGGATCTTGGCGTATCCTCCTATCAGCTTGATACACCGGAACGAGGATTTTCCTACAAGGAAGATGCACCATTAGACATGAGAATGGACACAAGGAATACTAAGACCGCGAAAGACATCGTGAATAACTATAGTGAGATGCAGTTGTACCGAATCATCCGCGATTACGGAGAAGATAATTTTGCTAAGAATATTGCGAAGCACATTGTCAGAATGAGGGGAGAAAAACCTCTGGAGACAACCTTTGAGCTAGTAGAAGCAATCAAAGCAGCTATTCCTGCAAGGGTTCGTGCAGGCACGGGACATCCGGCAAAAAGAACCTTTCAGGCAATACGGATTGAGTTAAACCGGGAGCTTGAGGTACTTCGGGATACACTTCTGGACATGATAGGACTACTATCACCGGAAGGAAGACTATGCATCATAACTTTTCACTCCTTGGAAGACAGAATCGTTAAGGCATGCTTTAAAACAAATGAAAATCCTTGCACCTGCCCACCAAGCTTTCCGATATGCATTTGTGGAAAAACACCGCTTGGAAGGATGGTTTCCAGAAAACCTATTCTTGCGACAGAAGACGAATTAGAAAATAACAAAAGATCAAAAAGTGCAAAACTTAGGGTTTTTGAAAAAAACTAAAAGATATTCACACGCAGCTATTTGAGATATTCACTCACAAATTTGATGAAAGGTTAGGTTGTTAATATGCTAATGAGACGATTGTTAGGTTTGGTAAACAATAAGTGGAGAGTTTATATTAAGTTATTAAGATAATTTCACTGACGAAGTAGTAATTTGATTATTTCATAACATATACAGCTTGAGAGAGGGGTTTCTTGCATGGACGCGAAGAAGAGACAATATCAATATGAAAACACAAGGACAAGCTATGTAGAAGGCAATACGGTACGTAAGCTTAATGCAGTTCCGGATATCAGGAGAGAGGAACGTTCTTTCCCTGTGCCTTCACCCCGTAGACAGGAGCAAAAACAACCCAAGGGAATGTCTGGAATGAATTTTGCATCACTGGTGATTCTTACGATAGCGATAATCGCTACAGTATCGGTGTGTGTTGAATTTCTTAAGCTTCAGACTGAGGTAAGTAAGATGGAGAAATCCATAATAACACTTGAGAACGATTTAACGACGTTGACAAATGAGAACGATGCATCGTATGCTAGTATCGATACGGCATATGATTTGGATGATATATATCGAGTAGCAGTGGAAGAGCTTGGAATGGTATACCCGAACAATAACACGGTTATCACCTATGAGCCCAGTAACGATGAATATGTGAGACAATATGAAGATATTCCGGATTAAACTCAAGAGTATACGAGGTTAAGATACAATGGAAAAGCAAATAGGAAAAACAATAAAAACATTTAATTCACGAATGCAAGCAAGATTATTGCTTGTATTTTGTGTTGTTACTCTTCTGTTGGTTGGATTAATGGCAAGACTGATCTTTATTACGCAGACAGATGGTGACAGGTACGCAAAGCAGGTGTTGTCCAGACAATCCTACGTGAGCTCCGTACTGCCTTACAAAAGAGGAGATATCATAGATTGTAATGGTACAATTCTTGCAACAAGTCAGTTACAGTACCGTTTGATTTTGGATCCAAAGCTGTTAATAGAGAATGAAGACTATATCGAGCCTACAATGATTGCATTAAAGGACAGTTTCGGTATCGATAATACGGAGTTTCAGAAGATTCTGGCGGACAAATCGGATAGACAGTACGTTATCCTGCTTAAAAATCTGAAATATGATATTGTTCAGAGCTTTAATACGTTGATGGAGGAAAAAGATTCTAAGATAGCAGGTGTAACTTTTGAAGAGGAATATGTGAGAACCTATCCTTTTGGCACACTCGCATGTGATCTCCTTGGTTTTACCTCAGTGGATAATACCGGATACTGGGGAATTGAAGAATTTTATAATGATGATCTAAATGGCACGAATGGAAGAGTATACGGTTATTATGACTCAGAACTGAACCTTGAAAGAAATATTAAAAAAGCAATGAATGGTAATTCGATCATCACGAGTATTGATGCTAATGTACAGCGGATTATCCAGGAAAAGATCATAGAATTTAATTCAGAATTCGGCAGTAAAGGTATTGGAGTTCTGGTAATGAATCCGAATAACGGTGAAATTATCGCTTCGGCTTCCAATCAGGAATATGATTTAAATAACCCCAGAAGTCTTGAGGGCATCTATTCAGCCGAAGAATTATCTGCTATGACGGAGGAACAGAAGACTCAGTCACTGAATGCCCTTTGGAAAAATGATACAATCAGCAGTGGTTTTGAACCGGGTTCCACGTTTAAACCTATCACCATTGCAGCTGCTTTGGAAGAAGGTTTAGTCAAGATAGAGGATACCTATTATTGTGACGGTGGGGAACAGGTTGGCGACAGCTTTATCCACTGCAGCAAGAGGACAGGCCATGGCGAATTGACGCTTGGTCAGGCTTTGATGGTATCCTGCAATGATGCTTTGATGCAGATTGCTGCAATTACCGGGAAGGATATCTTTTATCACTATCAGAACAGCTTTGGGCTTGGTGCCAGAACAGGAATTGATCTTCCTGGTGAAGAAACCGGAATTATTATGCCATATGAGAATCTTAATTCAACAGAGCTTGCTACCAGCAGCTTTGGACAGTCCTTTAACTCAACAATGATCCAGATGGCGGCAGCTTTTTCCTCCTTAGTAAATGGTGGTTTCTATTATCAACCACATATTGTTAAGCAGATTGTGAATGATAACGGTGCTATTATTAAAGAATATGATGGATTACTCGTAAAACAAACAGTTTCTAAGGAAACCTCGGAGTTTCTACAAGAATATTTATATCAGACCGTAGAAGCAGGTACTGCATCCGGAGCGAAAGTAGAAGGCTATTCTATTGGCGGTAAGACCGGTACAGCGCAGAAACTACCCCGAGATGCAAAAACTTATGTGGTATCCTTCTTAGGGTGTTCACCTGCAGTTAATCCAGATGTGGTTATCTATGTCATGATTGATGAGCCACAGAACGTAGAGAAGCAAGCCGACAGCTCGATTGCTACGAAGTTTGCCAGCAAGATATTAACGGAGATATTACCTGCTCTTGGAATCTACCCGGAAGGTGATATTGATTATTTACTGACTACTGAGGATGAGACGACCGGATCCACGAATAATTCAGAAGATGATACAACGGATACTACCGATACAACGGATACTACCGATACAGCGAATACCGATCTAACAACGGATCCGGGAGCAGACAATGACGAAACAGATACACAGAATACGGATACTCAGACAGAGGAAACAGGTTTAACCGAGGATACTTTGGATCAGAATTCGGAGGAAGTTGATAATACTTCGGGTACAGAAGATATTACACAAGACACTCAGGCTGATAATGATACTTCAGGGGATAGTGATGTAAATTCAGAAGATTCAGAACTGGATCCTACGGAAGGATCCGGTGATGATGGCAGTCAAGGGGCTGAAAATACAGAAAATTCAGAAGATGATGAGTTTAATCCGGATGCTTTGGACTAATCCATGAATAAACACGGATACTTTGTAATAAAATGAAACGATAAGAATTACAAGGTTATGATTGGATGTCCAAAAGTAGAACATATAACAGAAGGAATATATTAATCGTAATAGTAGTGGTAATCCTGGTTGCTGTCGGTTTATCAGTAAGACTGGGATATCTGATGATATTAAAATCGGAAGAATATGCTGTGAAAGCGGAAGCTCTTCATGAAAGAGAGAGGGTAATCAAAGCCGAGCGTGGGAGCATCTTTGACACGAATGGTGTTTTGATTGCCACTAACAAGCCTGTATGTACGATATCAGTGATACATGCGCAGATCACCGACCCTGAACGTGTCATAGATGTATTATCAGAGTTGCTAGGATTAAGTGAAGAGAGAGTTAGAAAAAGAGTAGAAAAGGTGTCCTCCATTGAGAAAGTTAAGTCCAATGTTGATAAAGAAATCGCTGATAAAATCAGGGAATATGATTTGGATGGCGTAATGGTGGATGAAGATTACAAACGATACTATCCTTATGGAAGCCTTGCCTCGAAATTAATTGGCTTTACAGGAAGTGATAATCAGGGAATTATCGGATTAGAGGTAAAATACGATAAGTTTCTGAGGGGGGATGATGGAACTATCTTAACCCTGACTACTGCTTATGGAGTAGAGATAGAGAATGCAGCTGAGGATAGAGTGGAACCACAGGCCGGGAATGATCTGTATATCAGTCTGGATGTTAATATTCAGCAATTTGCCGAACAAGCAGCGCTTAAGGTCATGGAGGCCAAGAATGCCAAAAATGTTAAGCTAATTCTTATGAATCCGCAAGATGGCGAGATATATTCCATGGTAAATGCTCCTGAATTTGATTTGAACGATCCATATACGTTAATCGATGAGATAGCCCAGGAGTATACGGGTGAAACGCTTACTGCAGAAAAACTGAATGAGTTATTGAATGGTATGTGGCGTAATGCATGTATCAGTGACACATATGAACCGGGGTCAGCCTTTAAGGTAGTAACTGCAACAGCAGCATTGGAGGAAAAGGTCGTAAAACTGACCGATACCTTTTCCTGTCCTGGGTACAAGAAGGTGGAAGACCGTATGATCCGCTGCCATAAGGCAGGAGGTCATGGAGGCCAGACCTTTGTGGATGGAATTAAGAACTCCTGCAATCCGGTATTCATGGAAATTGGAGCCCGGGTTGGAGCGGAGAGGATGTATTTATACTATAAGAAGCTCGGGCTTTTTAGTAAAACCGGTATTGATCTTCCGGGTGAGGCTAATTCCATCATGCATAAGCTAGAAGACATCGGTGCAGTTGAACTGGCAACTATGTCCTTTGGCCAATCCTTTCAGATTACACCGCTACAACTGTTAACAGCAGCTAGTGCTATCGTAAATGGTGGTGTTATGGTCACCCCCCATCTGGGTGTTGAAATCCATTCTGCAGATGACACCGTAGTGCGGTCCCTGGATTATCCGACAACAGAAAATGCAGTCTCAAAGGAAACCTCCCAGACCATGAAAGAACTGTTGGAAGCTGTCGTATCCAGCGGTACCGGAAAGAGAGCATTTTTACCGGGGTTCCGTGTCGGAGGAAAAACAGCCACCTCAGAAAAGCTTCCGAGAGGAAACGCGAAATACATTTCCTCCTTTATCGGATTTGCTCCGGCCAATGATCCTCAAGTAATCGCAATCGTACTGATTGATGAACCAACTGGGATATATTATGGAGGAACCATAGCAGCACCGGTGATTGCAGAATTATTTGACAATATCCTTCCATATCTGGGGATAGAAGAAAGTTATTCAGAAGCAGAAATTGAACAATACAACGTAGGTACCTTTGAAATGCCGGATTTTATAGGTAAATCAAAGACAGAAGTAACCAAGTTGTTAAAAATATATGAGTTCGGTGATTTGTATCCACTTGGTGAAGGTGAGAAAGTAATTGAACAATTCCCACTTCCGGGAGAAACAGTGGAAAAAGGCAGTGACTTTATCCTATATTATGGCAACTAAACAACATTTAGTAATTTTGTCCTAAAACTGAGTATATGTTACTATATTTAGACATATTTTTAAGGTTGTTTTTTCATTTTCAATCGAGTATAATAGCCTCTAGTTATTGAATAATTATTAAACTGATACCTATGGATAAAGCCATCAACGGCAGAAATACCAAATATTCTACTATGTTAAGTGTCACTGTAAAGCGACGGAATGGAGATAACATATGAATTTTTCAGCGATTAAAGTGATTTTACCAGTAATTATAGCCTTTGGAGTATGCGCAGTTCTGTGCCCATTACTAATACCCTTTTTAAAGAGACTGAAGTTCGGTCAGCATATCCGTGAGGAAGGGCCACAGTCTCATTTAAAAAAGTCAGGCACTCCGACGATGGGTGGTATCGTAATCGTATTAAGCATAGCAATTACTTCTTTGATTTATATAAAAGATTACCCGGAGATTATTCCGGTTCTCTTCTCTACCATCGGTTTCGGAATTATTGGCTTTATGGATGATTACATAAAAGTTGTTATGAAACGTTCCATGGGCTTAAAGGCATGGCAGAAGCTGTTAGGACAGATCTTAGTTACTGCAATCCTTTGTTATTACCTGATGAATTTTACGGACATCGGCACAGAGGTATTGATTCCGTTTTCCGGTGGACAGTTCTTCAATTTATCGTTCTTATTTATTCCGTTCTTCTTTATCTTTGTGCTTGGAACGGTAAACGGCTCCAACTTTACCGATGGATTGGACGGTTTGGAATCAAGTGTTACAGTTTTGATCGCCACGTTCTTCACGGTGGTAGCAATCGGAATGCAAAGTGGAATATCACCGATAACCGGTGCAGTAGCAGGTAGTTTATTAGCCTTTTTACTTTATAATGTATACCCGGCGAAGGTATTCATGGGTGATACCGGTTCCCTTGCGCTCGGTGGTTTTGTAGCAGCTTCGGCATATATGTTAAGGATGCCTTTATTCATATTAATCGTAGCATTAATCTATCTGGTCGAGGTATTATCTGTTATGCTGCAAGTAAGCTATTTTAAGCTGACCGGAGGAAAACGTATCTTTAAGATGGCTCCGATCCATCATCATTTTGAACTAATGGGTTGGGCTGAAACAAGAGTAGTGGCGGTGTTCTCCATCGTCACGACCATTCTTTGTCTGATAGCACTCATGGGAATCAGTTAACAAAAGCATACCATTACCAAAGAGCACTGAAGTCATTCACTTCATTACAAGTACTTTAAAGTATTGAGCCGCCAAGCGCGGAGGATGGAGACTTATATGCAGTTGGTTGGGAAAAAGGTAATGGTATTTGGCGCTGCCAAAAGTGGGGTATCTGCAGCAGAGATGCTTCAGAGATTAGGGGCTTTCGTAATCTTATATGATTGCAATACAAATCTTTCGAAAGATGATTTGGGTGAAAAATTCGATACGGATGAGATGTTCCTGTTCATCACCGGAGCATTAACAAATGAAATTCTGAGTACAATTGATCTTCTGATCATCAGCCCGGGGGTGCCATGTGACAACCCGGATATTATCAGAGTGAGAGAAAAAAACATTCCTATTTGGGGTGAAATTGAGCTGGCCTACCGTTATACGAAGGGAAGAATTGTTGGAATTACCGGTACAAACGGAAAAACAACCACAACGACCCTGGTAGGAAAGATCATGAAAACTTACTTCAATGAAGTATTTGTGGTGGGGAACATCGGCAATACCTATACTGACACTGCGCTGAAAACTACAGAGAATTCAGTTACAGTGATTGAACTAAGCAGCTTTCAGCTGGAGACAATTCATGAATTTAAACCGGATGTCAGTGCCATTTTAAATATTACTCCGGATCATCTGGACCGTCACCATACGATGGAACAATACATAGCCATGAAGGAAAGGATTGCCATGAACCAGACCAGGTCGGAACTTTGCATCCTGAATTACGAGGATGAAATACTCCGTGAAATGGCGAAGCGATTAAATACAAAAGTCCTGTTCTTCAGCAGCAGAAGAGAACTGGAGGAAGGTTTATATCTGGAGGAAGATGAGATTTTCTATTCCTTCGAAAACCAAAGACAGTTTATCTGTAATACCGGAGAATTACATATCATTGGAAAACACAATTTTGAAAATGTGATGACAGCAGTAGGTATTGCAATTTCCATCGGCGTACCAATGGAGTGCATCCGAAAAGCTATCCTGAATTTTAAAGCAGTTGAACATCGGATCGAATATGTTGAAACGATCAAAGGTGTCATCTATTATAACGACTCCAAAGGTACGAATCCTGACGCCTCCATTAAGGCAGTGCTTGCCATGAAAAATCCTACAATTTTAATTGCAGGAGGCTATGATAAGAAAGTTCCCTTTGATGAATGGGTAGACACCTTTCAGGGAAGAGTTAAGCTTCTGGTTTTAATAGGGCAGGCTAAGAAACAGATAGCGAGAACTGCAAAGAAGCATGGTTTTACGAATATTATCTTGGCTGAAACACTGCAGGAAGCAGTACAGTACAGTGCAGAAAGAGCAGAAACAGGTGACGTAGTATTATTATCACCCGCCTGTGCGAGTTGGGATATGTTCCGGGACTTTGAACAGAGAGGAAATCTGTTTAAGGAATATGTAAGAAATATGTTATAACTTTAATAGGTTTAGCCTGTTAATAATCAAATAGATGTAGGAGTGTTACTATGAGCAGAACAGTAAGAGAAGCCAATAAAAGAATGCATAGTTATTATGATTACAGCTTGTTGTTTCTGATTCTTTTCCTTGTTTGCTTTGGTCTTGTCATGATTTATAGTACCAGCTCCTATAATGCTGAGCGCCTCATGGGAGATGCAACTTTTTATCTGCAGAAGCAAGCTTTATTAGCAGGAGCAGGAATTCTTATCATGTTGCTTGTCTCAAAGATTGATTATCATCTCTTGATTAAGAATCTTCCAGTGATTAGGATGAAACCGGTAACCGTTTTATACATAATGTGTATGGCTTTGCAAATTTTTGTTCTGATATTCGGAGATGAAAGAAACGGTTCGAAACGTTGGATTGATTTGGGGCCCTTAGGAGGTTTTCAGCCTTCTGAGTTATCCAAGATTGCGGTAATTGTATTTACTGCATACATCGTTAACATCGCTCCAAAGAGACTGGATAAGTTTCGTGGTTTCCTGAGAGTATCCTTATTTATAGCACCGCTATTAGGATTGATTGTTAAGGAAAACTTTTCAACTGCTTTGATTGCTGCTGTTATTATGATATCAATCAGCTTTGTTGCCAGCAGGAAAAAATTCTATTTTATAATTTCAGGAATTCTCCTTGGTGCAATCGGATCCGTGTTGATTTTCTTTGTATCCTACCGTTCCGACCGTATCACGGCATGGTTGAATGTTGAAACTGCAGATAATGGATATCAGATTCTACAGGGTTTATATGCCATTGCCTCCGGCGGTATCTTCGGTAAAGGCTTGGGCGAGAGCATGCAAAAGCTTGGTTTTATACCAGAGTCACATAACGATATGATTTTCTCGGTTATTTGTGAAGAACTCGGACTATTCGGTGCTTTTGCATTGATATTACTATTCATATTACTCATTTGGCGTATCTTCATCATTGCCATAAATTCGACAGATCTGTATGGAGGATTAATCTGTACGGGAGTGCTTGCCCATATTGCAACACAGGTACTCATCAACATTGCAGTAGTAACGAATTCCATTCCCTCCACGGGTATTCCTCTTCCCTTTATCAGCTATGGCGGTAGTTCTGTTATGGTGCTCCTTTTTGAAATTGGAATCGTACTGAGCGTCTCAAACCAGATTAAAGGTGAGCGTTAGGAATATTACGGGATTCACGCGGACGAGCCGGTATACATATAGTGTAGTATATTTCCTTCATTGTCTGAGGTGTGCTATGTCGAGTATTGAGGTCATCGGCGGCGAGCAGCTTAAAGGTGAGCTAAAGATACAAGGTTCAAAAAATGCGGCATTACCTGTAATCGCTGCTACTATTTTGAATAAAGGAATCTCTAAACTAAAGAATTGCCCGAGAATTCTTGATGTATTTCACATGGTTAAAATACTTGAGGAACTAGGCTGTAAGACCATCTGGGAAGGGAACACCTTGATAGTGGACAGCAGCATCGCTGATGTGACACATGTTTCCGAAGATTCCGTAAGAAAAATGCGCAGTTCCATTCTGTTTCTTGGCGCAATACTGGGCCGATACCATGAGGTTACCATCGCATATCCAGGTGGCTGCTCCATAGGAAAACGACCTATTGATTACCATCTTAAGGCCATTAAAAAGATGAACGTAACACAGGAATTTATGAAAGAGGATGAAAGTATCATCCATTGTTATTCGGGTAAAATCACGGGTAATGATATTTTTTTGGAATTTCCGAGTGTGGGTGCAACACAGAATGTAATTTTAACAGCGGTTCTTGCAGAAGGTGTAACGAGGATTTTTAATGCTGCAAGAGAGCCGGAGATAACAGAGGTATGTAATTATTTGGTTGAAGCAGGTGCAAGGATCTGTGGAAAAGGATCGGCTTTTATTGAGATAGAAGGCGTTAAGCATTTACATGACGTTGAATTTAACCTCTCATCGGACCGGATCGTTGCAGGAACATATATGGCGGCGGTTGCAGCAGCTAAAGGTGATGTAGTATTTACACATACACCGATTAATCATTTGGATTCTACAATTCGTATCCTGAAAAGGGCTGGCTGTACGATTGAAACCATGGAAGACACCATTAAAGTAAAAAGCAGGAAAAGGCCATTTCCGATTGGGTTATTAAAAACACAGCCATATCCGGGATTTCCAACCGATATGCAGTCACAGCTAATGACCGTATTATGTCTTGCAGATGGAGAAAGTACCATCATTGAAGATATCTTTGAATCCCGTTATCAAAATGTACCTGAACTTAAGGCCATGGGAGCGAAGATCAATCTCGAAGAACATACAAATCAAGCAAATATTATCGGTGTGAAACATCTGAAGGGAGCTGTAGTAGAAGCTCATGATCTTCGTGGAGGAGCAGCGTTAGTAATAGCGGGGCTTGAAGCAGAAGGTACTACGATTATCAGGGAAGCGAACATTATTGAACGTGGATATGAAGATGTCTGCAGAGATTTAAAGATCCTAGGCGCAAACATCAGGTACTGCAGTGATAATATCTAAATTGTGCTTTCACAGAAATAAGGATAATCAACGGTCGAAGAGATATGGAGGATAAAGTGAGTAGGGAGAAGCAAAGGAATTCAAATAGTGTACTATTAAGAATCTGCAAAAAGACTTTCCTAGTCCTACTGATTATTGGGATACCGGCCATTCTATTTTTGAATACTTTTATTATTAAAAAAATAGATGTGGTTGGTATTAACCGATATAGCTCAGAACAGATTAAAGAACTTGTCTTTCAGACCAAACCGGATTCCAATTCTTTATATCTATATTTGAAATATCGGTTTTTCGAAAAACCGAAGCTTCCTTTTGTCGAAAAAGTTGAAGTGGATATGGTAGACAATCATTCAGTAACGATTTATGTCTACGAGAAAATGGTTGCAGGTTGTGTAGAATTCATGGGAGAATACTTATATTTTGATAAGGATGGCATCGTAGTGGAGAGCTCTTCACAAAGGCTTGAAGGAGTACCCGTGATCAAAGGCCTTAAGTTTAGCAAAATTGTGCTGAATGAGAAGCTTAGTGTACAAAAGGATGAGCTTTTCGATATCATCATTAACCTCACGCAGTTAATTGGTAAATATGAGCTGAACATTGATACAGTACGTTTTAATGATAACTTAGAGGTAACCTTAGGTAGTGATGATATTACTGTCCTGCTTGGAAAAAAAGATACCTATGATGAATCATTAGCGGAACTAAAGAACATTCTTAAAGAAGCAGAAGGTATGGAAATTTTGTTGGATATGAGAAATTACGTAAAAGGTATCGACAGCTTCATTGCGAAACCAAAAAAAACGACAGAATAGATAAAAAAGTCTTAAATAAGTATTATTTTTTAAAAATTATGCTTGATTATTTGGGAATTTAAAGATATCATATAAGGTAGGATTACGGAATACCACAATTAGTATATGGACTGAAAATTATCCCATTATGATGTGGTTTTGGAAGAAAATTGGAACAGTAATAAGAGGGATTTTGGAATTAATGCAGGTGGTTTTAGTAGACCAAAACCTGTTATCAAATTAGAAGAATACGATAAAGGAGGAATAGACCTTGCTTGAGATAAGAACAAATGAGGCGGATACTACAGCAAAAATACTTGTAATCGGGGTAGGAGGAGCAGGTAATAACGCCGTTAATCGAATGATAGAAGAGAATATAGTAGGTGTTGAATTTGTCTGTGTGAATACTGATAAACAGCATTTAAAGAATTGTAAAGCGCCACAGTGTATCCAGATCGGTGAGAAGTTAACCAAGGGTCTTGGTGCAGGTGCTCAGCCGGAGATCGGACAGAAAGCTGCTGAAGAGAGTAGAGAGCAATTATCGGAGCTAATTAAAGGATCAGATATGGTATTTGTTACCTGTGGTATGGGTGGCGGAACCGGTACCGGTGCAGCTCCCGTTGTTGCTCAAATTGCAAAAGATATGGGTATTCTGACTGTTGGTATAGTAACTAAGCCTTTCAAGTTCGAAGCTAAGACGCGTATGACGAATGCTACCAGTGGTATTGAACGTTTGAAAGAGCATGTAGACACGTTAATCGTGATTCCGAATGATAAATTACTTGAGATAGTTGATCGTAGGACAACCATGCCGGACGCTCTTCGCAAAGCAGACGAAGTATTGCAGCAGGGTGTTCAGGGTATCACAGATTTGATCAATGTTCCTGGACTTATTAACCTTGACTTCGCCGATGTTCAGACGGTAATGAAGGACAAGGGTGTTGCACATATCGGTATTGGTTTGGGAACCGGTGATGATAAGTGTATTGACGCTGTGAAGCAAGCAATCACTAGCCCGTTACTTGAGACTACCATTCAGGGAGCATCCCATGTTATTATCAATATTTCAGGTGACATCAGCCTGATCGAAGCAAATGATGCGGCTACGTTAGTTCAGGAATTAGCAGGTGATTCTGCGAACATTATCTTTGGTGCGATGTTTGATGACACGAATCCGGATACAGCAACCATAACAGTTATTGCTACGGGATTAGACGGTAGATCAAGAGAGATGGTTAAAACTCCTGATTTCTTAAAACATCATACCCCTGGGACCAGCACAATGAGACCTACCTTAAAGCCTGAGCTGAATTTGAACAGACCTTCTTACTCCTCAGGAACAACTTATAGTGGGACAAGCCAATCACCGCAGTCGACTTATATCGCTCCGTCAAGCTTCAATACAGATCCGAATAGACGACCGGTAAGCCAGCCTGCAAAAGCACCTTCGAATACGAATACTGATCCTAGCGGTATTAAGATTCCTGAATTTTTACAGAAAAACCGCCATAATAAATAAACAAAGTTCTTTGAACGAATAGTCACAAAATAATTATACATAAGAGATTAAGGCTGTCAGATTATTTTATTATAAATAGTCTGACAGCCTTTTTTACGTTTTAAGGGAGGATTACATCACAAACTGTAAAAAATAGTAAATGAAAACAAAGAATTTGCCTCCAGAAATTGACATAAAATGAAAACCAAACACGCTATAATCGAAATTAAAGTACGACAGGCTAAAAGTTATCCAAGAGCTAAGCGTATTTATGTAACTATTACGATGGATAAATGATTGGTTGCTGGAGGTGAAATTTGTATCTTGAGGTTTATCCGGATATTATATTTATTTTGAATTTCTTTCTGGATTTTATAATTCTTACTATCCTTAAATTGGTTAGTCGAAAGAAAAGCAGAATTGGAAAACGGATATTAGCAGCTGTAATAGGTGCTATTGCTGCAGCAATAATCGGGATTTTTCCATGGATGAATATAGTAATCCGTTTTATTTTTTTGAATATAGGTGCAGCTACTCTTATGCTGATTCTTGCATTTGGAAGGATGAAGAGAACAGAGCTTGCAAAACAGTTGATTGTACTATATCTGATTACATATTTTTTTGGTGGGCTGATTAATTCCATCTTTTACCATACCGGATTTCGGTTATTCGTGATTAACTTTGGGACTTCTATCGGTTTTAGCAATGCTTCATGGGAGACAGTATTCCTTATAGCAATATTTATGATACCAGGAGTTAGTTTGCTTTTATGGTTATACCGCTGGTATAAGAGTGGGGTTTCTGAAATCGTAGACGTTGAACTGGTATTTCATGGACGTATGCTTATAACGAAGGGACTCATCGATAGTGGAAACTGCCTATACGATCCGATTTTTAAAAAGCCGGTGATAGTCATTGAAGGTACTCAGCTAACAAATCTTTTATCACCGGAAGAAAACTTAGAATTAGCAGCTGCGAAAGACTGTTTGAATGGAAACGCGGCAGCTTCAGAAGTATGCTTTGAAGATGTTACAGGTCTGCTTCCCATGAAGATAATTCCATATCAATCCATTGGTAAGAAGCATGGAATTATGCTTGGGATCGTATTAGACAAGGTACTTATCTATCAGGGAAAGGAAACAATATGTAATGAGAAAATAACTGCTGCTATTTGTGATAACTGCCTATCAACGAAGGAAGAGTATCACGTAATTCTGCATAAAGAGCTTTTCACATAATTAAAATCGTACTGTTAATTCTGTGCTGAAAAGCCAATGGAAATTCAAAATATAACGAGAAGGAAACGTGTATAACAATGGGAGGATTATCTATGTTATTTAAATTATCAATACCGAATAAACTGCAGTTTCGGATGATACCGAATATAAAAACGATTATCTTTGGGCATAAAGGGGAAATTCACTATATTGGTGGAGCTGAAATTTTACCTCCGCCACTTGATCCGGTCCGGGAAGCACAGGTCATAGCTGAGCTTGGAACGGAGCGGGATACCGAGATGAAATCTCTTCTTGTTGAACACAATCTAAGGCTCGTAGTATATATTGCTAAAAAGTTTGATAACACAGGTGTAGGGGTTGAAGATCTGATCTCTATTGGGACGATCGGATTAATCAAAGCAATTAATACCTTTAATCCGGATAAGAATATTAAGTTGGCTACCTATGCTTCCAGATGCATTGAGAACGAAATCCTCATGTATCTGCGGCGTAATAATAAAACGAAGCTTGAAGTATCAATCGATGAACCCTTGAATGTTGATTGGGATGGTAATGAACTTCTACTGTCCGACATTCTTGGTACAGAGGAGGATGTCATCTATCGAAACATTGAAGAAGAGGTTGATAGGAAGTTACTCAGAAAAGCCTTATCTAAGCTGTCGGACAGAGAGAGGATTATTGTTGATCTAAGGTTTGGACTGGGTACCGATGATGGCATGGAACGTACACAGAAGGAAGTAGCAGACCTTCTTGGAATATCCCAATCTTACATATCAAGATTAGAGAAGAAAATAATTAAAAGACTGAAAAAAGAAATGGTCAGGTTCGAATAATAAACAGAATATGGTAATTATTTCTTGTTAGGCAATCGTATAAACATGAGCCAAAAAGTGAATCATTCTATAATGAAAATGATATGATTCGGAGGTATCGTTATGGCTCTTTATAAGGTTGAGATATGTGGTGTAAATACATCTAAACTGCCATTGCTTAAAAACACGGAAAAGGAAGAATTATTTCAAAAAATATTAAAAGGAGATAAGGAAGCAAGGGAACTCTACATTAAGGGTAACCTTAGATTGGTACTATCGATAATCCAGAGATTTTCAAACAGTAATGAAAATGTTGATGATTTATTTCAAATTGGCTGTATCGGTCTGATGAAGGCAATTGATAATTTTGATATAACACAAAATGTAAAATTTTCTACCTATGCGGTACCAATGATTATTGGAGAAATAAGACGATATCTGAGGGATAACAATGCGATCAGGGTAAGCAGGTCCTTACGGGATACCGCTTATAAAGCTATCTATGCCAAGGAAGCTCTAGTGAAAAAGAATGAGAAAGAGCCGACGATCAGCGAAATAGCTCAAGAGATCGGTATTAGTAAAGAGGACATTGTGTATGCTCTGGATGCGATCCAGAGTCCGGTATCCCTATATGATCCTGTCTATGTCGAAGGTGGGGATGCACTATATATCATGGATCAGGTAAGTGATAAGAAGAATAAGGAAGAAAACTGGATTGAGGAGATTTCCTTAAAGGAAGCGATGGATAAACTATCAGCTAGGGAACACAACATTATAAAGCTTCGCTTCTTTGAAGGTAAGACCCAGATGGAAGTAGCTAAGGAAATTAATATTTCCCAAGCTCAGGTAAGCCGCTTGGAGAAATCAGCATTAAAAAATATGAGAAATTATTTAGTATAATAGAGAAGAGCATATCATTTTGATATGCTCTTTCTTCATAAGTTTTATCTTAATTTAAGAATAATCTGCCATCCCTTTTCTTTACATAAATCATAGTATTCTTCTGTTATCGCAGCATTCTTTTCTGTATACTTTTCTTTTGTGAATATATTAAGAATGACTTCATATTCATGCTTGCTTCTTTCATAATCACCTCGTAACCGGTATGCCTTCGCTATCAGGTGAGATGTACTGGCATTATACAGCGGATAATCATATATTGTAAAAATCTCCAGTGAGATATTTGCATGCAACAGCACTTCTTCAAGCTGGTTCGTATCTCCGGTGATATAATACCGGGCTAAATACAGCTTTGCAAGTAATCCTTCTGAAATTCCCGTGAGATAATCGTATTTCATTTCCTGAGAGATTTCCAAACCTTCATTTATGATATTTTCCGCTTCGATTAGGAATGCAGGATCTTTTTTTACTTCCCCATAATTAATCAGAACTTCAGCGTGACTAAGATTGATCTTAATATTATTTAGAGAACAATCTTGTTTTATGCGGTGTTTCTGGCATTTCCCGATACATTCCATGGCTTTATCCAAGTAGGTGCAGTCTTTTGTAGCATTGTTAAGCAGTATATAAACCGCAGCCAAATTAAGATGAGCAATAAAGTAAGAATATGTATCAATATTTTCTGCAAATATATTCAGAGCCTGGTTGATTTGGCTGATGGCTATTTCGCAGTTATCCAGAGTATTACCGTATTCAGCCATCATCAGATGAATGTGAGCGAGGTTGGAGAGGCACTGGCCATAGAATAAGGGATAATCTTCAACCGTATATATCTTCATCGCATTACCCACCATAGCAATGGCATGCTTAGCGTTCTCCTGTGTATTGGATATTTCAGCAAGAAGACTGTAGGCACTGGAGCAATGCAGATAAGTAAGCCCCTCAAAATAATTATTCGTATCCTTATAATAATCAATTGCTTTATCCAAATAACTGATAGCATTCTTTAAGATCTTTCTTGAGTTTCTGATACCGGAATAATGGATGAATAGATTACCGTAATTAATCATTACCCGGGAGTATTCTTCCTGATTGAGGTCAATGAGTACACCCAGAGCGATATCATAATGTTTCATTGCTTTTTTTAAATTTGCTTCAGCATCTTCGAGGTTGGAGAGTGACATATAAACAGTACCGATATACTTATTAATAATTGCGTTGTTTAATAAATCACCAATATCCAATGATATCTTTGAAGCGATATCAAGGTGGTGAATTGACAGTTTTATCATATCTAGATTGTATTGATTTAGCCCACTGTTCCGATAGATTAATCCGAGGTCCGTGTGTACTAATTGGTTTTGAGCAGGTAAATCTGATAATTTACGGGAACTTAAAACTTCATTGAAAATGGTTATCGCATCCTGATAAAGGTTATTTTCAAAATATTGATGAGCCTGGGTTACCTTAGTAATAATGCTGTTGGAATCGAAAATAGGAGTATCGAACTGTGAGCTTTCCCCTTGAGGAGAGCTGCTTAATTCAAGACTTCTTCGGAGTATAAACGGTAGATAAGTGCTAATATCCTTAATCTCCGATAATCTGATCCGTATATGCTCAGGGAATAAACCGTTTTGATTTACCAGTAAATTCAGCTTTACGATTAGTTCAGAATTGATATAGGAATCATTTGTTTCACTTATGATATGGCAAATAGAGTTAATCAATTGCTCAAGCACCGATTTTCCAGGCTTACTATCTGTTTTATAATGTCGTATACGGCTGGCATCGCGATCAGTCATATTGCCCAGTACGGTACTGTCTATATCAAAACTATCAACTATTTCTTTGAATATGTCATTAAATAAAAACTTGCCCATGAAATCGCCACCTTTCGATCTATTATGACTATATCTATTGTATTGAAAGGGTTTACTTTAGTCAATTCTTTTTTAAAAAAATAGCACACTTACGCACACATTTACACGTTGATGCAAATAGTACTAAATGATAATATTAACACAGACTAAACTATCTTGCTCCCATGATAATGAAGGCCTATGAGGTGCCATAATTTGGTTATCCGGATGTGATAAAACCTTTGCAATTTTTTTCTAAAATGTGTATGATATATATAGGTATTTTGTCCCATGTGAAGAAGGAAAGGGAGATATCATACAGAACCAGCCAAGAAAAGAATAGGAAGGTAAATCAAATGGAAGTTTTTAATTTCTTATCAGATTATTTCATCATGTTTCTCGAATGCTTTGTATGGTGGAGATTAATGAGCAATGTACTTATTGCGAAATATCTCAATAGATATTCTGCTATAGCTGCAGCTGGATTATTCGGTCTTATGCTGGTGAAGCATTTTGTATTTCTAATACCGGAATTAGGACAATATAGAGGGTATGGAACCCTGATACTTATGATATACAGTATGCTTACATTACTTCTGCTTTATAAGAACACCTTATTTGAAAAACTGATCTGGTGGGGTATTTACTACTTCGCCTTAATCATTATGGAGCTGTTAACAATACTTCTATTAAATCTGGTATTAAATAAAGATCTTGATGTGATATTAAATGACCAGATAAGCGGATATATCATTATTCTTGGCAAGTTATTATTAATACCTTTGTATGAGTTGATTATTAGAAGGCGTAAAGGAAAGCTTGTAATAGGAGTTTCTTATCATAAAGAATTATCAGTAGTAATTCTTTTCAATGCTGTTCTTTTGATAGTATTAGTTTATATTTTTAATAACAAGCATGACCTGGTGACAAGAATTGACCAGGTAATACTGTTTGTTTTTGGGGTTGTTCTTTTTATAACGGTTTACACCTGCATTCTGATTTTTAGACTTGAGAAGAAATCGAAGGAAGAACTTTCCACACAATTAAGATTGCAACAAATTGAACTTGAGCTGAAGCTGAACGAAGACATGGTCAGCATTACGGACAAGCTTCGGAAACTGCGCCATGATATGAACAACCATATCGGATTAATCAAGACACTTGTCCAAGTGAGACAGTACGATGAACTGGAGGAGTATATCAATCAGATGTATGAAGATGTTGAAATAGCCAATGAACTTGTAATCTCAGGTAATAAAACTCTTGCAGTTTTAGTGAATGCAAAGAAATCCTTGGCTAAATCAAAGAATATTGAGTTTGACAGCCTAATTACTGCTAGTGATATTAACATGAAGAATAAAGATATCTGTTCTTTATTAGGAAATATTCTTGATAATGCCATTGAGGCAGCGGAGAAGACAGTCGGTAAGAAATATATCGAATTGATGATACAAAAAACGGAAGAAGGCTGTATCATCAGCTGTGAAAATTCACTTGGTGCCAAACCGATCATGAAAAAGGGTAAGTTTATTACGTTAAAGGATAATTCTTTTATCCATGGTCTAGGTACGGAAAACATAAAGGAAATTGTATCAAAATACCAAGGTCAGATAAATTTTGATTATGATGATGAGATGTTCAATGTCAGGGTAGTAATGCCGGTATAAATGAACGTATACCAGGAATACCAATGACAGATTGGAAGGAACTTATGTATGAAAATTAATATTGTTGTATGCGACGATGAGAATATTGCACTGAAAATTGACTGTACCTATATTGAGGAACTTGCAAAAAAATATAGGGTTGATGCGAATATAACAGGTTTTTTAAGTGGAGAAAAAGTCCTTGAATATCTGGAACATAATGATATAGACATTGCGTTTCTAGATATTGACCTGAAAGGAATGAATGGAATTGCTGTTGCATCAAAAATATTAAAGAAAAACTCTAGAGTGATAACAATTTTTGTGACTGCTCACAGAGAATTTGCGCTTGAAGCATTTTCTGTGGAAGCTTTCAGTTATTTAGTAAAACCCATTGATCCGGAACGGATGGAACGGATCTTTAAAAAGGCAATCTTGCAAGTAAATGACATAAATAATCGACTACAGAGAGTACCGCTTATTATAACGGAAGATAACATAAAAAGAAAGATAAGCCAAACAAGTATTCAATACATAGAGCGTATAGGTTCACAAAGTATCATTGTGACAAGGACAGCAAAACACTCGGTATATGAGACAATTACTTCCTTAATAAACCGACTGGAAGAGAATTTCCTACAGATCAACCAAGGCATTATAGTGAATCTTGAGGAAGTAGCTTTCATCAAAGGGCATCAAGTTCTTATGAAGACAGGCGAGGAGTTTTCCGTAGGCCGTACCTATAGTAAGGATGTTAAGAAGAGATATCTGGAGTATCCTAGAGTATAATCAATAAAACACATACTGAATTAACACGAAAATATACAGAATAGTAATGAAATAGGAATAAATAGTTTGCATGATTGTTAATTAATAAACAATAAATGCCATTTACTAATAAGATATTGAATGATTTTTTATGAATGTTACAATGAATGGTATGGTTACAGGTACATCATGATACCTAGTTAAAAAGAGTAGACAGATTGCTCTTGCCTTATATCGGTTGTATGGGGAATATACAACAAATTTCGGTATTTGCATAGATTCTTAGTAATAGTTAGAATCTATGCAAATATTGTTTCGAGGAAAAAAGATAAAGGAGGAAACCATACAATGATAAATAGCTCGAGAATGAGTGTATCCAATCATAATGCTTCGAAGAAACGTTTATGCCCGAAGTGCTGTGAACCACTGAAGGCAGTTACTGTGGGGAACAACAAGAGTAAGGATTCCAACGGCAGAAGCAGTAAGTTTTCAACGAATGGATCATACATGAATGATAATATGAAGTCCTATCAAACGATGTTCCAATGTGTCAGCTGTAGAATGAGCTATACTCTAGAAGATTTAGAAAAAATTGATCAAAGCAATCAAAAGTCATAGAACTATAATTGTCATAAGAATTCTAAATTATATTAATATAAAATTGATTAATTTTATATTAATATATTTATTGTTGTTGGAAGGACAAGAAAAAAGCAAATGCTTGTTTTCTGGTCCTTTCAACGTCTTTTAATGGATATTACATAACAATCTTAATAAAATATTAATATGCAGTCTATGGAGTTTTTAAGCTATATCCAGTATAATTATGGATATATGGAGGCTAGTGTGAAAGGTTGAGAAGTATAACTCACACCTAGAAGATTGTGCCTCCAAAGCATGAGAAGCTCTGATTTTTGTGTCCAAAGAGGAAGACTTAGAAAGGTATAAGGAATTTATTATGAAAAAATGGTATGTAATAATATTAATAGTAATGTCAGTCTTTCTGTTAGTCTCTTGTAAAAAAGCGAAGGAGCAGGAGACGGTTGCCATTGCTACTCCGATTCCGACGAATCCGATTGATTCTATAACACCAACTATAATTCCGGATCCGATGGAAGGAGATAGGGAAGATCAGGATAACACAACCCAGGAGGATGTGAAGGAGTTACCCGGTGAAGACACCACAGAGGTTGCTTCTGATATTTCTTATGATATTTTGGAAGTAAGTTATTTAAAGGATGATGCCATAAAGATATATTATCCTCAGGTGGCGCATATGGAAAATAAAGAAGTTCAGGATAAGATTAATGAGTTGATCCGGTTGGCTGCAATTCGATACACTGATGGTTTTGATACTACCCGGAAGAATCATGTTTTAGAAAATGATTATATCATTACCTGGAAGGGAAAAAGATTAATCAGTATTCAATTCATCGGTTATATTCATGTAGACACCGCTGCTTACCCGAGTTCTTTTTCTTATACAGTGAATATTGATTTGAATACGGGTAATAAGGTTCGATTATCAGATCTGCTTTCTATAGGAAATGGACTTATTGAGCTCATACTTAATAAAGGTAGCAGTAAGTATCTCTATTTTACGCAAGGAAGGGAATTACAGGAGGATTTAAGCTTCCTGGAACCTGATATTATAAACACGATAAAGGATTATATCTTAAGTGGAGATTATCTTACACAGAATACAGCTGTTGATACTAATGATGGGGGAATCTATAGTTATTTTACAGAGGATTCTCTAGGCATATCATTTGATACGGTTCATGCGATTGGAGATCATATCCAGTTTGAACTAAAATATGACGAGCTTGCAGACTATATTAATTATGATAATACATTATGGGAGGACTTCCAGAAGGTTCTATCGAATCCGGAGTCAGAGGGAACAAATAATCACGGATCTGAAACTACGGAGCAGAAGGGGTTTGTACTTGATGAGAACCTGATTTGGAAGAATATTAATTATGTTCCGGAATTTTATATCATTAAGGATCAGTCCTTCCAGGTAAGCTTTGAAAACTGGGGCGAAGTTACTTTTGTCGCTGGCTTTGGTGAAGGAGATTTTTCGCTAGATAGTCTGTATCTTTATCTAGCAGATAAGAACAGTAATATTCTATATGAGTTTCCATACTTTTATGGAAATGGTATGATGTTCAGCAGGATTGCTGCAGTATCCTTCGAGGATGTCAATGAGGATGGGCTAAAAGATGTAATCGTTATAGCGTATTATATGACAGGAGCCGGACCGACGGGCGCTGAGGAGTTCGAGGTTGCTGATGTATATTTTCAGAAAGGGAAAGAATTTATAACCTTACCGGAAGTTGCAGATGAGATCAATTCCATACGTCAGAATGACAGTATTGCTAAGATAGTTGATTATGTGAAAAACATGTCTCTGGCTCTTGACGGATCAGAATGAATAACTCTTGGTTAGCAGGTATATGCTATAGGAACAGAAAATTAGAATGAGGTAATACTATGAGAACACATGTCGTAAGCAGAAAAAATCAGATTCGCAGTATTCTGTTTGTTGGGCTGCTAATGGCTATCACAATTGTCGTGATATTAAATGAATATTCCATAATAGAGATTATAAAAGCAATTGAGGGAACACATCCATTTTACCTGATCGCAGGAATATTTATGATGTTTCTTTTTATCGGATGCCAGGCCATGAACTTTTCCATGATTCTAAAAAAATTGGAACATCCTGTTTCCTTTGCATATTGCGTTCAATATGCATATGTCGGTAATTATTTTGGAGGTATAACACCGGGTGCCAGCGGAGCACAGCCATCCCAGCTTTATTATATGAATAAGGATAAAATCCATGTGGATATTTCAGCAATCACTGTGTTTTTTATGGTATTCATCAGCCAACTTGTAATTCTTGGATTAGGTGGTATGTTTGCATATTTACGCTCAGAAATGGTGGCACGCTTCGAAAGCTGGATGAAGTATCTCCTTCTGGCAGGTGTTATCGTTTTAATAGGACTGACGCTGCTTCTGCTGGCCTTGATGTTTCTGAGACGAACCATACCTTTTGTTTTTCGCATGATTTTAAAAGTAGGTGTTAAAGGCCGTCTGATCAAGGATCCGGAGATGGCAAAGGCCAAATTTGAAGCGATTACCTTGTCATATCGTGAAAAGTCTCACGTTATATTAAAGCATCCGGATTTATTCGTGAAAGTATTCGTGATTACTATTCTCCAATGGATTTCCTATTATATGGTATCCTATCTGGTGTACCGGAGTTTTGGTTATCAGGAACATAACGCCCTTGATCTGATGACGGGACAGTCCATGATTAATATTGCCGTATCAGCAGTACCGATACCGGGATCGGTAGGAGTAGCAGAGAATGCATTTTTAAATGTCTTCGGTCGGTTTTATACTGCAAAAGAGTTGCCTTCCGCTATGATTTTAAGTAGATTAATCAATTTCTATCTGCCACTATTTATCAGTTTTTTTGTATATCTAATTGTACATTTCAGAGTTGTGAAGCAAAAGAAGCTGCAGCTGAAATAAAGCATAAATTTATAGGGAGAGGGAGGATACCATGTCTAAACAATTGAAAAGTAGAGCTCGTAAGGACTTCGTTCAACATGGTGAGAGATATACTTATTATGATATCAGTATAATAGAAGAAGAGAGATCTTCTATTAATAAATTACCATATTCTATCAGGGTTTTATTAGAATCAGTACTGCGTCAGGCAGATGAGTATATGATTACCGATGAGCATATCAGAGCCTTAGCAAATTGGAATAATCGAAAAGACAATTTTGGTGAAGTGCCCTTCAAGCCATCCCGTGTAATTCTACAGGATTTCACCGGAGTACCCGCAGTGTTAGACCTCGCATCCATGCGGGATGCGCTGGCAAGGGTAACGGCGGGAGAACAGAAACAGTCGGAGAACCTTGGTGAAATAATTGCGAGGATTAACCCCGAAGTGCCAGTTGATCTTGTCATTGATCATTCGGTACAAGTGGATTATTATCAATATCCGGACTCCTTAGATAGGAACATAAGGTTAGAGTTCGAACGGAATTTAGAACGTTATCAGTTCTTAAAATGGGCACAGGGTGCCTTCGATAATTTAACTATTATTCCTCCTTCGACAGGTATTGTACATCAGGTTAATCTGGAATATCTGGCTAGTGTAGTTATAGTAAAAAAGGTAGGAGAGGATACCCTGATCTATCCTGATACCTTAGTGGGTACTGACTCTCATACGACCATGATAAACGGACTTGGAGTACTTGGCTGGGGTGTCGGTGGAATTGAAGCGGAAGCAGGCATGTTGGGACAACCCTCCTATTTTCCCATACCGGAGGTTATTGGAGTCCGTTTGATCGGAAATATTCCACAGGGTGGAACAGCAACGGATCTTGCACTGAAAGTAACCCAGTTGCTACGAAGCAAGGGTGTTGTGGGTAAGTTTGTAGAATATTTTGGTGAAGGTGTAAGGAATCTTTCTTTAGCGGACCGGGCGACGATTGCAAATATGGCGCCGGAATATGGAGCAACCTGCGGCTTTTTCCCGGTAGATGAAGAGACTCTAAAATATCTTACGTTAACGGGTAGGAAAACTACACATGTAGAATTGGTTGAAACATACCTGAAACTGAACCATTTATTCCAGGATTATAAAGAAGAACCGGAATACACGGAGATTATTGAGCTTGATCTGACAACCATAGTACCCGCTTTGTCCGGTCCGAAACGTCCTCAGGATCTGATCTCGTTGGAGAATATGAAACAGGAATTTATAAATTCTGTAACAGCACCGATTGGCAACAATGGGCATGGACTTCTGCCGGAGGTATTTGATAAAGTAGTAGAGGTTACCTTATCTGATGGAAGGAGATCCACGATGGAAGCCGGATCTCTAGTCATTGCATCCATCACCTCCTGTACGAATACTTCCAATCCGTCCGTTATGCTTGGTGCGGGAATTCTGGCAAAAAAAGCTGTGGAAAAAGGTTTAACAGTACCCGCTCATGTAAAGACCTCGTTAGCCCCCGGTTCCCGTGTAGTTACAGCTTATCTTGAACAAGCAGGGTTATTGGAGTATCTGGAGAAAGTAGGTTTTGGTGTAATCGGTTATGGCTGTGCTACCTGTATCGGTAATTCCGGTCCTTTGTTGCCTGAGATTTCCGAAGCAATCAAGGAGAATGATCTTTTAGTTACTTCTGTTTTATCCGGTAACCGGAATTTTGAAGGAAGAATCCACTCCCAGGTGAAGGCTAATTATCTGGCATCGCCTCCTTTTGTCGTTGCCTATGCTATTGCCGGAACTATGAATATAGATTTACGAAATGAAGCATTAGGAATTGATCAGGAAGGGAATGAAGTATATCTTAAAGATATCTGGCCAACCTCGGAAGAGGTAAATCTGGCCTTAAGTGAATTTGTGAAACCTGAGTTATTCAAACAGAAATATAGTAAGGTTTATGAGATTAATGAATTGTGGAATGCAATTACAACGAAAGGAGATAAGCTTTATAGTTTTGATACCACATCTACTTACATTCAGAACCCTACCTTCTTTTCTGAACTGTCGTTAAAACCGGGAAATATCAGCGTATTACATGGTCTTAGGGTATTAGCAAAGTTCGGGGATTCTATCACAACGGATCATATCTCACCTGCCGGTTCCATCGGTAAGGATACACCCGCAGGTAAATATCTGATGGAGCATGGCATTGAGGTCAAAGATTTTAATACGTATGGTTCCCGCAGAGGTAATCATGAGGTAATGATGAGAGGTACCTTTGCTAATATCCGTATCCGCAACAAGTTGGCACCCGGAACCGAGGGTGGTTATACAATCTATTGGCCAACCGGAGAGACATTACCGATTTATGATGCCTGCATGAAGTATAAAGAAACGGATTCAGGACTTCTAGTACTTGCAGGCAAGGATTATGGTATGGGTTCCTCCCGTGATTGGGCTGCAAAAGGTCCCTATCTGCTTGGTGTGAAAGCTGTTATAGCAGAAAGCTATGAGCGGATTCATCGTTCGAACCTGGTTATGATGGGAATTCTTCCTCTTCAATTCTTAGAGGGACAGAATGCTGAAACTTTAGAGCTAATTGGTGATGAAACATTTGAAATCCAACTCTCGGAGCGAGTTAATCCAAGAGAAATTATAACAATCAGAGCTTTGAAAACTGGCAATACCGTTGTAGAATTCCAAGCAATAGCTCGATTTGACTCCGCGATAGAGATTGATTATTACAGACATGGCGGGATTCTTCCCATGGTACTTCGACAGAGACTGGAAAAGAGCATAGAATAAGTTATAGAAAGAATTAAGCAAAGAATAAGCATAGGATCAAGCTTAGAATAAGCATAGAATAAGGGATAAACAGACGATCAGCTCTACTCACTGAAAAAACTGCTTATCCCTTACTTTCATTCATAAAATCATTAATATTTACATAGTTAATTCAAGTTTTGCCAGCTGCAAGCATCCCAGGATACCCTGATTATCCTTTAAGGCTGCTGGGACGATATACTCATCTAGGTTTTCCATCTGATAGGTCTTAACATATCCGTTCAGAAGTTCCTTTACCTTGCTACGGATTAGAGGATAGAGCTGCTCCTGATGCATTACACCTCCACCAAGAACAATTTTATGTGGTGATAAGGTGAGTATATAATTTACGAGTCCCTGAGCTATATAGAAAGCCTCCATATCCCATACCTCTAACTGGTCCTTTAATTCATAAGCTTTCTTACCCCAGCGCTTTTCTATTGCAGGGCCGGCTGCCAATCCTTCAAAGCAATTGGGATGATAAGGGCAGACACCTTTAAAATCATCCAGTGGATGTTTGCTTAACAAGATATGACCGCCTTCCGGATGAAGCATTCCATGTAATAAGCTGCCGTTCATATAGACACCGACACCGATACCGGTACCGATTGTAATATAGATACCGGAAGACAAGCCCATCATACTTCCCCAGGTAGCCTCTCCGAGAGCAGAAGCATTCACATCCGTATCAAAACCTACCGGGATCTTTAACTCCTTCTTAATATTACCGACAATATCATAATTTGCCCAGGCTAATTTGGGAGTTGAAGTAATGTATCCATAGGTATTCGAATTCCGATCCAGGTCAATCGGACCGAAGGAACCGATTCCAAGTGCTTCTATCTTTTTATCTTTAAAATATGTAACGATCTGATTCATTGTAATTGATGGGGTTTCTGTAGGGATGGAGGTCTGCTCATGAATTACCCCATTCTCGTTTCCAATTGCCATCACCATCTTTGTACCACCTGCTTCTAATGCCCCAAATATCATATCCTGCCTCCTACATTCTTAAATTCATAATAATCGTTGCTAGTCAAAAGATTATTATTTTTATCTACTTGAACATTATATACGATACCATCTGAAAAATAAAGTTCGGATCGTATCGTTTGATAAAGAGGACAAATCCTTGATAATTTATTGCATAAAACTGATATTATTTTCAATGGATAAAAAGAATAGCATATGGTATATTTTACTCATACTATTCATATGTCGAAATATAAAATAAGGAGAACTCATATGTTGCACCAAACATTAAACGGCAATTGGAAAATGAGGGAAGTATCAGAGAGCCACCTGCTGGAAGCACAAATCCCCGGTTCCGTTATGTCGACATTATTAGCCAATGGAAAAGTGGGAGACCCGTTCTGGCGAACGAATGAATATGAAGCCAGAGAACTGTTTCGTAAGGATTATGAATTTGAGAGAGAATTCACGTTGACGAAGGAACTTTTTGAAAAGGATAAACTGGAATTGGTATGCTATGGGTTAGATACCTTAGCAGAGATTTATTTAAATGATATTTTACTGGCAAAAACCAATAATATGCACCGTACTTGGATATTAGACTGTAAATCACTATTGAATCTTGGTGAAAATCAGATCAAGATAATTTTCCGTGCACCGATTACTTATATTGAAAGCTACGTACCCGAAGAAGATAAGATAATACATTTTGATGCAGCCGGTGCAATGGACGGTAATCAGTATCTCCGAAAAGCACACTGTATGTTCGGCTGGGATTGGGGTGCGCAGATACCTGATGCAGGAATCTGGCGTGATATTGAATTGATAGCCTACAGTGATGTTAAAATTGAAGAGGTAGAAGTAATTCAGCATCATCATAAAACCGGTGTGGAGCTGGAGGTAATAACGGAACTGGAAGTTTTAAAGGACAGCACATATCTCTTAGAGTATACTCTTATTACTCCTGATGGTGACACCATGACCATTAGTCAGGCGGCGGCTTACGGAAAGAATTCCTACACGATATCTGTAGAACAACCTCAATTATGGTGGCCAAACGGTTACGGAGAGCAGCCACTTTATCATCTGACGGTAGCAGTGAAAAACAATGATCGTGAGAGCGACCGAAAAGAATTTACCCTAGGACTAAGAACTCTTACCATTAGTCAGGAGAAGGACCAATGGGGTTCAGAGTTTGCATTTAAGATAAATGGTGTTAAGATATTTGCAAAGGGCGCAGATTATATTCCTGAAGATACGATTTATTCGAATATAACGAAGGATAAGATAGAATATCTGATTGACTCCTGCGTCAGAGCAAATTATAACTGCCTGCGTGTCTGGGGTGGCGGATATTATCCTTCTGACACCTTCTTCGAGCTCTGCGATCAATATGGTATCATTGTATGGCAGGATCTGATGTATGCCTGCAATGTATACGATCTGACACGAGAATTTGAAGAGAACATTATCGAAGAAACGAAAGATAATGTAAAAAGAATCAGACACCATGCATGCCTCGGTTTATGGTGCGGTAATAATGAGATGGAAACCGGTTGGGTTAACTGGCCGGGGTTCCGAGACCATTCTCTTAAGCTTAAGGCTGATTATATTAAGCAGTTTGAGTATGTTCTTCCAAGAACAGTGGAAGAAGAGGATGACAGAACCTTCTATTGGCCTTCCTCACCGTCCTCAGGTGGATGCTTCGACAATCCGGATGACGAGAACAGAGGAGATGTTCATTATTGGGCAGTGTGGCATGGATTGAAACCCTTTGAAGATTATCGGAATTATTACTTCCGATTCTGCTCTGAATTCGGTTTCCAATCCTTCCCGTCTATCAAAACTGTGAATTCCTTTACAGAAGAAAGTGATCGTAATATTTTCTCTAAGGTTATGGAAAGTCATCAGAAGAATGGTGCGGCAAACGGTAAAATATTATACTATCTCTCTGAGAATTTCCTATATCCGAAGAATTTTACCGATCTTCTGTATGTGTCTCAGATATTGCAGGGTATAGCAATCAAGTTCGGAGTTGAACATTGGAGAAGAAACCGTGGACGCTGTATGGGTTCTTTATACTGGCAATTGAATGATAGCTGGCCGGTGGCTTCCTGGGCTAGCATAGATTATTACGGTCGTTGGAAAGCGCTTCACTATTTGGCGAAGAATTTCTATGCTCCTGTAGCAGGTAACTTATCAAGAAATGGTAAAACAGTAGAAGCACACATTCAGAATGAGAAGTTGACAGAGATAAGATGCAACGTAGAAATTTCCTTGAAAAAAATGGATTTCACAATCCTTCATAAGGTGAATGTTGAGCTTACGGTACCAGCGTTATCGGTAGTTAAGGTAGCTGAAAGGGATTATAGTGAGTTGATCTTAGGCATGGAAAATCAGGTGTATGTTGAAGCGGTATTTTCTGATGAAGACGGTAACTTGATTACTGAGGTTGAAATCTTTGTTCCCTTTAAACATCTTACCTTAGAAAAACCGGCAATTACCTTCGAGGTTACAGAAAGTGAAGATAAATATACAATTTCCTTCGGTGCTGAGAAACTAGCGTGCTTTGTAGAACTTGATTTTGCTGAAAGTGATGCTATCTTCAGTGATAATTATTTCTATCTTGCAGGTGCTACACAGAAGAAGGTAGAGCTTATGAAAAGAGATATTAAGGGAGCTCCGATCAAGGATGCGAACGATTTGGCAACAAAGCTTCTTATCCGCAGCTTAAGAGACACCTACGAATAATGGGATTCATACCATCCTGGATTTTGGTTTAATAATATCATCAAATACCTAGCAAATTTAAAATGCAAGCTGGATTAAGTGCAGTATCATAGCCCTTAATCCAGCTTGTTTTATTCATGATAACGCTGGTATACAAAATCAATCATGTTATGGATATTATAATGGATCAAATAATTAGATTATAACGGCTTAATTAGCATAGATTATAAGAGAAGTACCGGGATTAAGAAGGGTTTTGTGATGAGAAAGGGACTACAATATTGTTTCGCAATCATACTATTTGCTGTAATCGCTGCAATATGGGCAGACTTAGAAACGAAACAGAGATTACAGGAGGAAACAATCACTACGAATACAAAAGGGAATTTATCCAAAGAAATAACAGAGGTTCCATTCAACCAGAATGGAATTGAAGCTGTTTATCCAAAATTTCTTGCAGGTGGAACAGAGGACGATATTGAACAATGGAATCAAATCATAGATAAGGATGTTCAGGGAATACTCCATATCTATTCCTTTCCTCCGATACCGGAACCAACACCTTCTCCCGAATCATCGATACCAACGATACTTAAGCTAGGATATGATATTAAAGTAAATTCGGATCAATTAATCAGTATATTATATACGGCCTCCTTTCGTAGCCCTTATTCCGCTCATCCCACCGATCTGGTTTATTCAACGAATATCAATAAGATAACGAATAAGAGAGTTAGTCTTAAGGACTATGTTATACTGAATCAGGAATTTGTGAAGTTCTTCCGTACTTGGGACTTCATTACCTATGAGGATGAGAATGAAGAGCTAAATCAGGCTATCCGAGATTATTTTACTAATATGACTGATATGGAATTGCTACTGGGATTCCAGACAGCGGACCAGATTGGATCGACTAATCTGTATCATATCTATAGTTATCACACCCCGGATAAGCTGGGTATCAGTATTGAAGTTCCGAATTATCTTGGGGATCATGTGGAGTTTGAACAGGAAAAATCGAAGTTGGAAGATTATCTTAGAAAGGAAGAAAGCACTTCATAGACCAAGGATTAGTATTATAGAAAGAGACTGCCCTCTGTTTTTGACAGAGGGCAGTTTAATATTCATAATTTATAAACAAATCGTTATAGAATTGAATTTATTTTACTAGGATTTTTTTGAGTTCTTCCATAAAGGTATTCACATCTTTGAACTCACGGTAAACAGAAGCGAAACGTACATAAGCCACCGGATCTAAATCCTTCAGCTTGTCCATCAAGATCTCACCAATGACATGGCTGGGAATTTCCTTATCCTCACGGTTAAATATCAGAGTTTCTACTTCATCAACCAGAGCAGACATCTTCTCTACGGAAATCGGTCTCTTATGGCAGGAACGGAATACACCCGCTTCAATCTTGGAGCGGTCATATGGTTCACGGTTGTTATCCTTCTTGATTACAACCAGAGGAATTGTCTCTACTTTTTCATATGTAGTAAATCTTCTGCTACATTCGTCACATTGGCGCCTTCTTCGAATGGAATTATTCTCATCTGCCGGCCTGGAATCAATAACCCTCGTATTGTCCTTGTTACAAAACGGACACTTCATAGTAAAAACCCTCCCTATCTGTTCCGTCAATCCTTTGTATTATTGAAGAACATTCTGATATTTGCTTAATCTATCTTGATTATATTGAATTAATTCCAAACGGTCAAGAAAATTATTACAAATTATATGAAATAAAGTGCTTATTTTCCACCTGACAGTCGGAATAGAACGCCGCCAAATACGTCCTTTGTACCTTAAAACAATTTTACAAGACATTTTTCTACATCGATATCCACCAGTATGATATCAATTCCAATCTGTTTTATGCAGGAGCAGCTGATGACATATTCATGATCCCGGCCGAGTATTCCCCATACCTTACACGGTCCCGGAACGATAATATGAGTGATATGTCCGGTACAGATATCAAATTCGATATCACAGACAAAACCAAGCCGCATACAATCCCTGCAGTTTATTACTTCCTTCTCCCGAAGCTCACAAATGCGCATATAATCACCACACCTATTCATCAAGTGTTCTGGTTTATTATATGCGCATTCATGCTCAAAGTCTCTTAATATATGAAGGATAAAATAAATTGTTACCGTATACCGAAAAATCAATTAATGTATTCGGATTGCTTATAAAGCAGCGATCTTATCCTCGAGTTCTCTTAACTGTTCCTTGGAAGGAATATAATTGATCTTCACGGGATCCATGATAATCTCAACACCCAGATCCTCCAGAGCCTGATTGACGATGCCGACACTCTGGCCTCCCCAACCATAGGATCCGAAGGCAAAGCCTTTCTTGCTTTTTGGCTGCAAACCTTTCAGATAGGTGAGCAACCCTCCGACATTAGGTAAAATTCCGTTATTTAATGTAGGAGAACCAACTACGACATAGCGGGCTGTCAGAACCTCTGTAATGATATCGGAAAGCTCATTTTCCTTTAAATCAAGAAGTAGCACTTTTGTTCCTCTGCGGTCAAAACCTTCTGCTATGCTATGTGCCATACTCTCAGTGGAATGCCACATACTGTCAAAGATAACAAGGGCGGTATCCTCCGTCTCAGCACCCGCATAGCGGTGATATAAACTGATGATATCCTTTACATGGGATCTCCAAATGATTCCATGGCTCGGAGCGATTATATCAATATCTAAACCTTCTACAATGGAAAGTGCTTTCTTCGCCTGTGCACCAAAGGGCATCAGGATGTTAGCATAATAACCCTGTGCATCCGAAATCACCTTATCATAATCCACCTCATCATCAAAATGCTTGCTGGAGGTATAGTGCTGGCCGAAAGCATCATTGGAGAAGAGGATTTTCTCTTCCGGACAATAGGTAACCATATTATCAGGCCAATGAAGCATCGGGGTGGCAACAAAAGTAAGACTTCTATTACCTAAAGAGATCACATCGCCGGCTTTTACCTGTTCAAATTCAAAGTTACTTCCAAAATGAGCCTTAAGCCCCTTCAAGCCATTCGGATCAGAGGTAACGAGGGTAGCGTTTGGCGCAGCGTTCATAACAGCTGGGATCGCACCTGAGTGATCCATTTCTACATGGTTGGAGATGAGATAATCAATCTTCGCAGGATCAATAATTTCAGAAATTCGATCCAGAAGCTCCTGTGCAAATGGAGCTTTTACTGTATCAATTAAGGCTATCTTATCGTCTACAATCAGATAAGCATTGTAGGTGGTTCCTTTGTGGATGGAATAACCATGGAAATTGCGGAGATTCCAGTCAACAACACCAACGTAATAGATACCGGGTTTTATTTCAATTTTATTCATAGGATTAAGTTCCTCCATCAAGTAGTATAATATTAGGAATAATTATCATTATTTTAGCTATAGAAATATTATTTGTCAACATGTCTCAGGAAAACATTTTGTAAAAAGTATCAACTTATATTATCTGTAAGCTGCCATGAAAGTATATCCTTGTCTTCTATTATAATACCGATTACATGAAAGTAAATTAAAATTCATAATTTCGGATAAACCGTTAATATTACCTAAGAATCATCAGAAAAACATCAGATTTCACAAATGTAAATTCTTTCTTGTATGGTAAAAATCTCTTTGTTATACTGAGGATAAGCAAATGATTCCTTCCTTGCTGAGAGACACGGAAGGAGATTTAATGTTCAGTAAAGCATACAGTGCAGCTATTCACGGTATTGATGGAATGATCGTATCTGTGGAGGCTGATGTCAGCGACGGCCTGCCCATCTTTGATATGGTTGGTTATCTTGGATCCGAAGTGAAGGAAGCCAGGGAGCGAGTGCGCATTGCACTTAAGAATTCCGGGTACATGCTTCCAGCGAAAAGAATTACCGTAAATCTGTCACCGGCAGACATCCGAAAAGAAGGCACTGCCTTCGATCTTCCTGTCGCCATGGCAATTCTAACTGCCTTTGGATATCTTACCGAAGAAAACCTGAAAGGGTTTTTAATCATCGGTGAACTCAGTCTGAATGGAAATGTGAATAGAGTTAACGGGGTCCTGCCCATTGTATATTCCGCAAAACAGCAGGGCTTTACAAAGTGCATCGTTCCAAAGGAAAATGCAAGAGAAGGTGCTGTCGTTGCCGGAATGACAACCTATGGGGTTTCCACCCTTTCGGAAGCGATGGAGTTATTGACCGGTAACGGTACACGGGAGCCGGAATTTGTTGATGTCACGAATCTCTTTCATTATTATGATAGGGAAGATTCCATCGATTTTTCAGAAGTAGCAGGGCAGATGGCTGCCAAACGTGCTTATGGTTTTGCTGCAACCGGAATGCACAATATACTAATGATAGGTCCGCCCGGTTCCGGCAAAACCATGCTTGCAAAGCGAATTCCAACTATCATGCCGGATCTATCCTTTGATGAAAGTATGGAAATCTCTAAAATCTATAGCATTGCAGGTTTGATGGATCAGCAGGCTCTGATCGCGAAAAGACCATTCCGCAGTCCCCACCATACGATAACGACAACAGCCCTAGTTGGTGGTGGTATCACACCGAAGCCTGGTGAAATCAGCTTGGCACATCTTGGAGTCCTTTTCTTGGACGAACTTCCCGAATTTCAGAAAAATACAATTGAAGTACTGAGACAGCCGCTGGAGGATAAGGCGGTTACAATAGCCAGACTGAATGCTACTTATAAATATCCTGCCGGATTTATGCTTGTAGCAGCTATGAATCCCTGTTCCTGCGGTTATTACCCTGACCGTAATAAATGCAGTTGCTCTATGAATCTGGTCAAGAGATATCTGGGAAGAATCTCACAACCGTTACTTGACCGTTTTGATATCTGTATTGAAGCTTTACAGATGAATTATAAGGAATTACAGATACAGGACAAACAAGAATCATCTCAAAGAATTCGTGAGCGTGTCAGTATAGCAAGGAAGATCCAATTAGAACGTTATCAGGGACAGGAGATCTACTTCAACTCTCAGCTGACGCCTAGAACCATAAAGAAATATTGCAGGTTGGATGCAAAGGAACAAGGACTTTTGGAGGAAGCATTTATTAAGATGAACCTCAGTGCCAGAGCGTACCACCGTATTCTTAAGGTCGCAAGGACAATTGCGGACCTGGATCAGAGTGAGCGGATTACCACAAAGCATATCAGTGAAGCGATCTGCTACCGAAGCATGGATCAGAAGTACTGGGGGGAGTAATGTGAATTATGAAAAGCATAATTCACACTTAGAAGTTTGTGCCTGCGAAATCCTCGGCACAAACTACCACAAAGGTAAGCATGTTTGGTTAGTGTGAATTAAAAAGCAATTCACACGGTAAGAACTGCGGAATTCGCACGATGGTGCTCACTCCTTGTTCTTACAGTTATTTGCGTCTCTGCATAATGTGATAATCATAGATTTTCACAACAAAGTTTGCCGGCATGAGCAAAGGAATGGTTATCATGATGATAACTTATAATGAAGGAGTATAGAATGCTTAAAGAAGAATATAATTTTTGGTTGGGGAACATTAATAATATCGGTATTAAGAAGATTGAGCTGCTGTTGCAGGTGTTTGGGAGTGCAGAGGAGATTTATTTTTCTTCGAGGGAAGAAATAGAAACCTTTCAGGGTGAGTGTTGTCCTGCAGGAATGAGGTTTAGCGATGCGGATGTGGAGAGTTTATGTAACAGCCGAGATCCGGAAAAAATTCATGAGAGATATACTAAACTTGAAAAAAACGGCATATATTTTGTTTCGAAGGAAGATGAACGCTATCCGAAAAAGTTGCGTAATATATATAATGCTCCCTTTGGACTCTATGTTAAGGGCAGGTTACCAAAAGAAGATGAGTCACTTTTAGCTATCGTCGGGGCAAGAGACTGTACTCCCTATGGGAAAGAGATGGCGAAATATTTATCCGGAGCAATTGCCAAGGAAGGAATATCCATCATCAGTGGTCTGGCAAGAGGAATTGACACACATGCACATGAAGGAGCCTTGGTTAATGAGGGATTGACCTATGGAGTTATGGGCTGCGGTATTGATATCTGTTATCCGAAGGAGAATATCAATCTGTACATGGAGATGCAGAGAAATGGTGGAATTATCTCAGAATATGCACCTGGGATCCAGCCGATCGCAGGTAATTTTCCGATGCGTAATAGAATCATCAGCGGTTTATGTGATAGAATCTTAGTAATTGAAGCAAGAGAAAAGAGTGGTTCCCTGATAACCGTGGATATGGGGCTGGAGCATGGGAAAGATATCTATGCCCTTCCAGGAAAGGCAACAGACCGTTTAAGTGATGGTTGTAATAATTTGATAAAAATGGGGGCAAAATTAGTTACAACACCGGCTGATATTCTGGAGGATTTTATACCTAATTATAAACAAACGATGCAGGATTTGAAAAAAAATAATAAACTTCTTGAAACAAAAGGGAAAATAGTGTATGCTTCTTTGTGTTTGGAACCGAAGCATATTGAAGAAATAGCGATTCAGACGGGATTTTCAATGGATATACTGATGGAACAGCTATTACTTCTCGAGCTTAGGGGCTTTGTTAAACAGACAATGAAAAATTTTTATATTGCGCAGGATTAAGCATTTTATCATATCCAGGCAGCGAGTATATAAAGATAGAAATGAGGTTTTAATATGCCAAAACATCTTGTTATCGTGGAATCACCGGCAAAGGCAAAGACGATTAAGAAATTTTTAGGTGCTAATTATGAGGTTCTTGCATCGAATGGTCATGTCAGGGATTTACCGAAGAGCCAAATGGGTATCGACATAGAGCATGATTTTGAGCCAAAATATATAACAATCAGGGGAAAGGGAGACTTACTGGCAAAGCTTCGTAAGGAAGTGAAAAAAGCAGACAAAGTATACCTTGCAACTGACCCTGACCGTGAAGGAGAAGCGATCTCCTGGCACCTTGCCAAGACTTTAAGATTAGAAGAGAAGGAAACCAGTAGAATTACCTTCAATGAGATAACAAAGAATGCAATCAAGTCCTCTATTAAACAAGCTAGAGAAATTGATATGGACCTTGTCAATGCTCAACAGGCAAGAAGAGTATTAGATCGTATGGTGGGTTACGAGATCAGTCCTTTGCTCTGGTCTAAGGTGAAGAGAGGCTTAAGCGCGGGAAGAGTTCAATCGGTAGCTCTTCGTATCATTTGTGACAGAGAAGATGAAATCAATGCCTTTGTACCGGAGGAATACTGGACCTTAGAGGCGGAATTTGATGTCAAGGGTAAGAAGAAGCCACTTACTGCTAAGTTAAACGGTGCAAAGAAAGTTATCCGTACGGAAGCAGAAATGAATGAAATCCTAAAACAACTTAAGAATGCTGTATTTGTAATCCGTGAGATCAAGAAAAGTGAACGTATCCGTAAAGCTCCATTGCCGTTTACAACCAGTACCTTACAGCAGGAAGCAGCGAAGGCGTTAAATTATTCGACCCAGAAGACGATGCAGCTTGCACAACAATTATACGAAGGTGTAGATATTAAGGGTCATGGAACCGTAGGTTTAATCACCTATCTGCGTACGGACTCCGTTCGTATCAGTGATGAAGCTGATCAGGCTGCGAAAGAATTTGTCAAATCAAATTATGGTGCAGAGTTTGTTGCCCAGGAAGAAAACCTAGGGCGTACCGGTAAGAAAATCCAGGATGCACACGAAGCAATCCGTCCAACCTATGTTGATTTTATACCGGTCACGCTGAAAGATTCCTTAAGTCGGGATCAATATCGTCTGTATCAATTAATATGGAAGAGATTCGTCGCCAGCAGAATGCAGTCTGCAAAATATGAGACAACAACGGTAAAGATAGATGCAAATGAGTTGCGATTCGTAACCTCTGCTTCCAAACTTGTCTTTGAAGGATTTATGAGCGTATATACGCCGGAAGAGGAAGAAGAGGAAACAGGTGTTATTTTTGATGGTTTGCAGGAAGGTGATACATTACCTTTGGCAAAGCTTGAGAAGAACCAGCACTTCACTCAGCCACCGGCACATTATACGGAGGCTTCCCTTGTTAAAATATTAGAAGAATTAGGTATCGGAAGACCGAGTACCTATGCACCGACGATTACGACTATTATTGTAAGAAGATATATTGCAAAAGAGAATAAAAACCTTTATGTAACAGAATTAGGCGAAGCAGTGAACAATATCATGAAGGCCGCTTTTACGAGTATTGTAGATGTTAATTTTACGGCGAACCTCGAATCCTTGCTAGACTGTGTGGAAGATGGCACCGTAAACTGGAAAACTGTGATCAGCAATTTCTATCCTGATTTGGAGGAAGCGGTAAAATATGCTCATGAAGAATTAGACAAAATACAAATCGATGATGAGGTAACCGAGGAGATTTGTGAACTCTGCGGAAGAAACATGGTAATTAAATATGGACCTCATGGGAGATTTCTTGCTTGTCCGGGATTTCCTGATTGTAAGAACACAAAACCTTATCTTGAGAAAATAGGTGTAGCCTGCCCGAATTGCGGAAATGATGTTGTGATCCGTAAAACAAAAAAAGGAAGAAAATATTATGGCTGTGCCAACAATCCCGATTGCGATTTTATGACCTGGCAGAAACCGTCCAAAACCAGTTGTGAAAAATGCGGTGGTGTAGTAGTAGAAAAAGGGAATAAGTTGGTTTGTGAAAATCCAAAGTGCGGATATGTAGAAAGTAGTTCAAAATAAATAAAAAGTTTAAATTATTTAAAACTTTATTAGCAAATATACAAAATTGGATAAAAAAAATAAAAATTATCCAATTTTGTGTGTCAAAATAAAGAAAAGACTATTGTTTTTAGGAATAATATATGATAAAATCAAAAAGGTAGTACAATTAGAATTAATTCGAAATTGTATTACCTTCTTCCATAAAAGGAACTACAATGGTTTCTATGGGATGATAAAGGGGTACAAAGAAAGCTGGGAGGATTTATTTAATGAGCGTACAGTTATTGGATAAAACAAGAAAGATTAATAACCTGCTGCATAACAACAATTCACACAAAGTAGTATTTAATGACATCTGTGTGGTCCTTAGTGAAATACTTGCATCCAACGTTTTAGTGATCAGCCGTAAAGGCAAGGTCCTTGGTGTCAAGAACCGCAACGATATCATTGAAATTAAAGAATTGATTAAGGATGCAGTCGGAAGACATATAGATGGCTTATTAAATGAAAGACTTTTAAACATTTTATCTACAAAAGAAAATGTTAACCTAAGAACACTTGGTTTCGAGTTTGATAATGTAGACACCTACCAGGCTATCATCACACCAATTGATATTGCAGGCGAGAGATTAGGGACTCTGTTCCTATATAAGAACGGACCGCAATACAATTTAGACGATATCATCCTTAGCGAATATGGTACAACAGTTGTAGGCCTTGAGATGATGCGTTCAGTGAATGAAGAGAATGCAGAAGAGAATAGAAAAGTTCAGATTGTAAAATCAGCAATCAGCACCTTATCCTTTTCCGAGTTGGAAGCTATCACACATATTTTTGATGAATTGAAAGGAAGCGAAGGAATTCTGGTTGCAAGTAAGATAGCAGACAGGGTAGGAATCACTAGATCAGTGATTGTAAATGCACTTCGTAAATTCGAAAGTGCCGGTGTCATCGAATCACGATCCTCCGGTATGAAAGGTACTTACATCAGAGTGCTTAATGATGTAGTATTTGAAGAGTTGAAGAATTTAAATAATAACTAATAAATGGAGATTTAATGACAAAAGGATTTGTGGGATTTATTCCTCATAAATCCTTTTTCTGTTATTATTTTTCATAATATTATATAAAATGGTATGAATTATGCATTAATCCTGATGCTTCCATAGGAGATTAAGGAGATGGAGGCAGAATACTACATATTGTTGTTGGAATAGGAAACCAGTTATTATAATTTTATACATAATTCCACAAGCCCTAGTATTATTCTACTAAATTTTCAAATATATCTTGTGTTTTTTAAATAATTTATTATAATGTATATATAGTGGAAAGGAGTGTAGAAATGATAGGTTCTAACGCATTTAACTACATCAATGTATTGAATAAGGCGGCAAATGCAAGCTGGAAACGAAACGAAGTAATTGCAAACAATATTGCCAATGTAGATACACCCGGATACAAGAGGAAAGATGTGCAATTCCAATCCTACCTACAATCAGCATTATTAGGGGATAATTCTCTGGACAAAAGGGTTGCAGGTATCGATATGGATAATCTGGACGCTACTGTTTATACAGACAATTCCTCACTGAGCTATAGACTTGACGGGAATAACGTGGATATTGATACAGAATCAGCGAATCTGGCAGAAAATCAGATCTTTTATCAGTCCCTGTTAGAGTCAATGACCCAGGAGTTTTCAAGAATTAAGACAGTACTAGCAGCAAGATAAAGTGATTGGATAACGGAAGAAAAAATATAACATAGATTGTTTCAATAATAGATTGAAAAGAGTTTTTTAAGATGATATAGGAGGTATTTACATGTCAGTAATGAACGGAATGAATGTCAGTGCTAGCGGTATGACTGCACAGAGATTAAGGCTGGATATCATTTCACAGAATATCGCTAATGTGAATACGACCCGTGACGAGAACGGGAATGTTTACCGTAGAAAAACGGTGGTCTTTTCAGAGAAGGATATGACACCCTTTGGAGATATCCTGATGAAGACCGCAGGCAACGTCGGTAATGGAGTAAAAGTAACTCAGATTGCGGAAGATACTGCGAATGAGTTGCGTAAGGTGTACGATCCCTCCCATCCGGATTCGGATGAGGATGGATATGTTACTTATCCTAATGTTAACACAGTTCAAGAGATGACGGATATGATTGATGCTACCCGTGCCTATGAAGCCAATGTCACAGCATTCAATGCATCGAAAAATATGGCATTAAAAGGCCTTGAGGTAGGTAAAGCTTAATTGGAGGTAAACCATGAATATAACATCAATTAACAGTATCAACGGATTAAGTAAATATGGGGTCAATTCGGCAACTACTGCAAAAGAGAACCGGAATTCTGCCTTTGAAAGCGTATTTCAAGCTGCTGTCAACATGGTAAAAGAGACAAACAGTTATACGAATGCAGCAGAAGAAGCCGAGACGGCTTTTGCCCTCGGATTGACGGATAGTACCAGTGACCTTCAGGTAGCACAACAAAAGGCGAATTTAGCGTTACAATATACAGTTGCAGTACGTAATAATGTCATGGATGCTTATAAAGAGATTATGAACATGCAATTCTAGATTGAGCGGTAACTATTCACAGAGGAGCAAGGGTAATGGCTGATAGAGCAAAACATATTTTAAAAAGACTTCTGGATCTATGGAATAAATATACTAGTAAGCAGAAAACACTGATAATCAGTGCTGTCTGCATCGTAGTTTTCGCCTTTGTATTACTTGTTTTTCTGATGCAGAGAACGGAATTTGAGGTGCTGACTATTGCAGAAAGCACCAGTGATGCCAGCGCAGTAACAACTCTCCTGGAAGGTGAGGGAATTGAATATAATGTCGGTAAAGATATGCTGACTATTTCTGTTGATTCTTCACGCTATTCGGATGCAATTTTTCTTTTAGCAGATAACGATATGCCTTCGACGGGCTTAACGGTTGATGAACTGCTTAATAACAGCCTAAGCACAACAAACAGTGATCGAACTCTTAAGCTTAATCTTTATTTCCAAAACCAATTACGCAACAGTATTATGGAAATGGAAGGTATTGATGATGCTGAGGTCTATTATCTTCCCACAGAGAGTACAGATTCAATACTGGTTGAGGCGCAGGATACCAGCGCAAGCGTACTTTTAACAACGAATGACGATTTTGAACCGGTAACAGCGGAAACAATTGCTGAGGTAGTAGCTTCCGTCATCGGTAATAATAATTCAGATAAGATAAAGGTTGCTGATCAGTTTGGCAATTTATTATTTGGTGGTGGAAGTGATTTGTATAGTGGTAGCGCAAGCTCGAACGAGGATTTTAAGGAACGGCTTCGCAATACATACATTAATAACCTCTATATGGGATTAATTAAAAGCGGATTTGATGATGTGGAAATCATGCCGAATTTGAAAATTGACATGAAACAAGTAGACGAATTATATACGGAATATACGCCCGCCGAAGGTCAGGAGCAGGGTGTTTTGAGCCATGGCTACACTTATGGTTCCGAAAATGCCGGAGCTTCCGGTGGAGTCCCCGGTACTGATTCCAATGATGAAACGACTTATCAGGTACAAGATTCCTCCTCATCCACAGGAACAGTTGATATTGAAGAATTTGATTACCTACCCAACGAAAGGGTAACCAATACAAAATTTGAAGTCGGGGCTATAATTCCGGAGGATTCCTCCATATCCATCGTATTACGAAAGGCAGTAACCATCAAGGAAGAGGAACTGGAACTTCAGGGACTACTGGACGGGACAACCTTCGATGAATACGTACTTGCAAACAGCGGGACGGATGCTTTGACTGTGGAAGAAACTATTTATAACATGGTGTCTCTGGCAACCGGAATACCTACAGACAGTATTTCAATTACTGCCTATGAACAGCCGATCTTCATACCTAAGGTTGAGACTGTAAGAAGCTGGACGGATTACCTGCAGATTATTCTTGCAGTATTGATTGTCGGTCTGTTAATATTCGTAGTATTCAAAGGTGTCGGACCTGTTGAGGTTACCGAGCTTGAACCTGAATTATCCGTAGAACAACTTCTGGCAACAACCAAGGAAAACCAATCAATTGAGGACATTGAATTTAACGAAGTGTCTGAAGTACGTAGAATGATAGAAAAATTTGTTGACGAAAAACCTGAGGCGGTGGCACAACTGCTTCGAAACTGGCTTAATGAAGATTGGAGCTAAATCGATTTATCAGTCGGATAAAAAGCCGCTTACGTCGGCAGATAGGAGATGGATATGGCAAGAAATAGTACTGAAATCACCGGAATACAAAAGGCAGCGATACTTTTAATCTCCTTAGGTCCGGAACGTTCTGCCAGTATTTTTAAACATCTTAAGGAAGAGGAAATAGAGACCATGACATTGGAAATAGCGAATACGAGAAGTATTTCGCCAGCGACCAAAGATCAGGTTTTGGATGAGTTTTATGAAATCTGCTTAGCTCAGCAATACATCGCAGAGGGTGGTATTTCTTATGCCAAAGAGCTTTTGGAGAAAGCCTTGGGTCCAGACAAAGCAAAAGATGTTATTGGCAAACTTACGGCTTCCCTCCAGGTACGCCCGTTCGAATTTGTACGAAAGACAGATGCTACCCAGTTGTTGAACTTTATTCAGGACGAGCATCCGCAGACCATCGCGTTGATTTTGTCCTATCTGTCTCCTCAGCAGGCATCAACTATTATTTCATCACTTGCTCCGGATAAACAGGCAGATGTAGCAAAACGTATTGCTCAGATGGACCGTACATCACCGGATGTTATCAAGGAAGTGGAAAGAGTATTAGAGAGAAAGCTTGCTTCCTTAGTAAATCAGGACTACACCATTGTCGGCGGTGTGGATTCTATCGTAGAAATCCTCAATACGGTTGACCGAGGTACTGAGAAACATATTATGGAGACCTTGGAGATCGAAGAGCCCGAGCTTGCTGATGAAATCAGAAGAAAGATGTTCGTATTCGAGGATATTCTCAGTTTGGATGATAAGTCCATACAGAGAGTATTACGTGAGGTTGATAATAATGAACTGGCAGTTGCATTAAAAGGTTCCAATGAAGAGGTTCAAAATGTTATCTTTAATAATCTTTCCAAGCGTCTTGCATCCATGATTAAAGAAGATATGGAATATATGGGTCCTGTTCGTTTGAAGGATGTTGAAGAAGCACAACAGAAGATTGTTAATATTATTAGAAAACTGGAAGATTCCTCAGAGATTATCATATCGAGAGGCGGAGGTGACGAGATCATTGTCTAATATGATAAAAGCGTATTCCGTACGTTATGATGATGAGATCAAGATGACTATTGATACTCATCTGAGAATAGATAAAGAACTTGAGATAAAGCGGATCAACATCGTACAGCACACGTCCCAGATTCCTCAGGAGGGCTTTGTGGAAGGCATTCAGGCAGTTGTTGTCGAAGCTCTCCCAACGAATGAAGAAGTTCTGGAGAAAAATGCTAAAATATCAGAAGATGCGAGGAATGAAGCAAAGCAGATTGTTGATCAGGCTAAGAAAGAAGCAGAGCAGATTAAAAACAATGCCTATGCTTCGGCGCAGAAAAAAGGCTATGATGACGGAATGGTACAAGTGAAAAAAGAAGCCATGAAGCTGAAAGCAGATTACGAAGAAAAAGTTAGTAGTCTTCAAAAAGAGTATGAAGTTTTGGCAGTGAACCTAGAGCCACAAATGACACAGCTTATTGCAGCTTTAGTTACGAAGATAACCGGAATTATGGTGGAGGATAAGGAAGAGGTTATTCTTTACCTTGTTGATAAAGCAATCAGAAATATGGACAAAAGCGATGAATATACCATCAGGGTTTCGAAAGATGATTTTGAATATATTTCAATGCGTAAAAATCTTCTCCTGGGTGCGATTGGGAGGGAAGTTCCGTTATATATCATTGAGGATTTGAATCTAAGAAAAAACCAATGCCTCATAGAGACCGAGTTCAAGGTTATTAACTGCAGTCTGGATATTCAATTAAATAATCTGATCACGGATTTAAAATTAATCGGCGGTATTTAGTTATTAAATAGGAATGCCGATATATAGAGAAGGCAGGTAATATGTACACAATCGATTTTGATAAATACAAACAACTTCTCGATAAGTCCTATGAACAGGAAATCGGAAAAGTTGTAAAAATGGTTGGTCTGACGATTGAAGCCTCAGGTCCGAGTGCAAACCTGAATGATGTTTGTTATATCACCGGAGATGGCCAATCGAAGAAAAAAACTGCTGAAGTCATTGGCTTTAGAGAAAACAGAATCCTGTTAATGCCCTACGATGATATGACTGGTGTCGGTATCGGAAGTCTGGTTGAGAATTCGGGATCAGCATTTAGGGTACCGGTAGGAGAGGAACTCCTCGGCAAAACACTAGATGGCATAGGTAATCCACTGGACCAATCAGAATTGAACATAAATACATTTTACCCGGCAGAAGCATCGCCACCAGATCCGTTGAAGCGAAAAATTATTGATGAGGTATTACCTCTTGGTGTAAAAGCGGTAGATGCAATGTTGACCGTCGGTAAAGGCCAGCGAATTGGAATTTTTGCCGGAAGTGGTGTTGGTAAAAGTACCTTACTTGGTATGTTTGCCAGAAATACAAAAGCAGATATCAATGTAATAGCATTAATCGGTGAGCGTGGTAGGGAGGTCCGTGAATTTATCGAACGTGACCTTGGCGAAGAGGGAATGAAGCGATCTGTTCTTGTTGTTGCAACTTCTGATAAACCCGCTTTGATCCGTAAGAAAGCAGCGAAAACTGCAACTGCAATCGCAGAGTACTTTAGGGATCAGGGAAAAGATGTACTACTCATGATGGACTCCTTGACCCGTTTTTCTATGGCTCAACGGGAAATAGGACTTGCTTCCGGTGAACCGCCGGTTTCCAGAGGTTATCCGCCGAGTGTTTACTCGGAGATGCCAAAGCTTCTTGAGCGTGCCGGTAATTCAGAACATGGTTCCATCACCGGTCTTTATACTGTACTTGTAGATGGTGATGATTTTAATGAACCGATTACAGATACAGCAAGAAGTATTCTTGATGGTCATATCATGCTATCAAGAAAGCTTGGTCATAAAAATCACTATCCTGCAATTGATATTTTGCAGAGTATATCCAGATGTATGAGCTCGATCATCACAAAGGATCACAAGACTGCAGCAGGTAAGCTGAAAAATGTACTTGCTACTTACCAGGAAGCAGAAGATCTAATAAATATCGGTGCATATAAGAATGGTTCGAACCCCGATATCGATTACGCAATATCCAAAATCAAAGAGGTAAATGCATTTCTTCAACAGGATGTCAATGAAAAGCATGGTTTAACGGAAGAAATAACAATGCTGATGGAGATATTTAATAAATAATGAAAAAATTCGTTTATTCAATGGAAAATCTACTTAAAATTAAGAGCAAACTTGAAGAACAGGCGAAAATTGCTTATGGAGCTGCACGACTTCGTCTCACCAGAGAAGAAGAAAAATTGGAGCAAATGATACAAAAGATGAATTCATATGAGCAAGAACTCAGACTCTTGAGAACCGGTAAACTTGATCTTTTGAAAATGAAGCAGTACGAGCAGGCGATAGAAATTATGAAAGCAAATATCAAACAGCAGACCACCGTTGTGAAAAATGCAGCTCACAGACTTGAGATTTCGAGGATACGACTGCACGATGCGATGGTAGAACGGAAAACGCAGGAGCGGCTTAAGGAAAAAGCTTTTAATGAATATCTGATGGAATTTGACGCAGAAGAAAGAAAAGAAGTTGATGAGCTTAACAGCTTTCATTATAGCAAACCTACGCTTTCTGAGGAGGACAGATAATGGCAAAAAAAGATAAGGCCGAAAGCAATGATAAGAAGGAAGGCAATAAAGTCCTGACAATTCTCATTGCACTCTTAATCGTAATAATCTGGCTTGCTGTATTCGGAGCTTTAATAAAATTAGATATTGGCGGCTTCGGATCCGGAGTACTTCGACCGATACTAAAGGATGTACCTGTCATTAATATGATACTTCCTGATGTCTCAGATAATCAGATAGCGGAAGAGAATGACTATGAATATACTTCCCTAGCGGAGGCAGTTGCCAAGATAAAAGAGTTAGAACTGAGCATAGTCGCGATGGAAGCAAATAATGCGGATAGCAATGATACAGTCGCTGAACTTCAGGCTGAGATTGAACGTCTTAAGGTATTTGAAGAGAACCAGACTGCTTTTGAAGAACGGGTCGCAGAATTTGATAAGAATGTAGTATTTGCAGATGTTGCTCCCGAAATTGAGGAATATAAAAAATATTATGCAGAGATTAATCCGACAACTGCGGAGGAAATCTACAGACAGGTTATAGAACAGCTGCAATATTCCGATGCAATTCAGGAAAAGGCTGATATTTATAAGAGCATGGAGCCGGATGCAGCGGCGCAGATTCTTGAAACAATGACAGCGGATGTTGAATCGGTAGCTCAGATTCTCCTAAGCATGAAGTCGAAAGAGAGTGCGGCGATTTTAGCAGAGATGGATAATGTAGTAGCTGCTAAAATTACCAAGAAGATGCTTGATATGGATGCGGAAAAGCTTGCAACCGAATAAACAAAACTGGTTATTAAGAACACTACAGAACTTATTGAAAAGAGATTAGTAAGGTGTAGGATGAAGGTCTATTAAGTCTTTTCATCAAAATTCCGATAATAAAAAGCGTATAGCTTTTTGTTTTCGCGAACGCAAAGCGAACATTTACAAGCTTGCTTGTATAAATGCGAGCGCGCGCGCGAACCGGAGAAACTAGCGTAGCAGTTTCTTCCGGTATATACATTCTCAAGGCAGGATGAAATCTTGATACCTTGAAGAAAGGAGGAATACCTCATGATGACGCAAAGCGTTATGACACAAGCAGCGAACCTGTTTGGAAACGCAGCCGGAAGCGTCACTTCGAAAGGAAAACAAACGGGAACCGGGTTTGACATGATCATTAATAGCAGTAGGAAGACTACTACTGATAATACGGAAGCTTCCACAGCAACCCCAAAATCAAATCTAAAGACCGAAAAAGTTAACAAAAGTAGTGATGATACAGATGGTAAAGCTAACCAAACAGACGTAGCACAGAACAAAGCAACAACCGAATCTGATAAGGTTGCAACAAAGAAGATTGATTCAACGCAACAGGATAAGGTTACAACCGCTGATAAGGTAGAAGATGAAACTGTAACCCATGAGGGAGAACTAACTGTAGACGAACAGTTCGCAGCTGAAATCGTGGCATTACTACAGAACGTACAACAATCAGTGATGGATGCTTTAAATCTTACTTCGGAGGATTTTGAGAAGCTATTGGCTGATCAGGGAATGAACCTCTCAGATTTACTACAACGGTCGAATCTACAGCAATTTATTCTTGCCAGCAACGGAGCAACAGATATTACCGCTGTTTTAATGGATGAAAATCTAGCCGCAGCAATGAACGATTTACTTCAGGTTGTAGAAGCCGTCAAGGCAGAAGCAGGATTAGATCTAACCGGTGAGCAGGTGGAAGCGATTATTTCCAAGTTGGGAGAGACTCAAGTTCAAACGCCGGTAGATGAAGTATTAGTAGCTGCTTCAGAGACTAAAAATTCGGAATCCGAAGGTACAGAGAAGATACCGGAGGCAGTTAATTCTGCCAATGTATCTGAGAAGGATAGCAACATCAACGTTAATTCAAGTTCCACGAATGAAAACGTGGCTCAGGCCACAAAAGCTGAGAACACATCGGAAGGTTACACAGGAACCCAAGATGATGCAAGGCAGGAAGAACAGCAGGAAATGAAAGCTTCTGATCAGTTTCAAGCCTTTATTGACAATTTGGTAAAAACCACTAGAGAAACACCAGTGGATTTCTCAGGAAATATGGTGCGGGTAACAGAATTACGGGATATCGCAAATCAGATCATTGAACGGATCAAAGTATCGATTTCTACCAACCTGTCTTCCATGGAACTTCAGCTAAATCCTGAGAATCTTGGCAAAGTTAATCTGACGGTTCAATCAAAGAATGGTGTAATGACAGCCCAGTTTGTTGTTCAGAATGAAATCAGTAAGGAAGCAATTGAAAGCCAGCTGCATACCTTACGTGAGACTTTGAATTCACAGGGTATCAAGGTTGAGGCGATTGAAGTAACAGTTGCTTCGTATGCTTTCGATCAAAACAACCAGGATAATTCACAGAATCAAGCAGAAGCACAGAAGAATAGCGAGGGTAGAAAGATTACCCTGGAAGACGCGATGAGCATGACAGAGATACCTACCGAAGATAATACGCAGCAGAAGGTTCTTGAAACTTTGGGCAGCCAGATTGATTACACCGCATAATAATTTAAGAATAAGTTGGAAAGGAGGAAATCATGAGCGATATAGTCCAACAAGTAAAAGATGGTAAGGTGGTCCAACAGAACACATCATCGAATTCTTCCTCAAAATCAAAACCAGCTGGTGGTGATTTGGGAAAAGATGCATTTTTGCAGTTATTAGTAACCCAGATGCAATACCAGGATCCATTAAACCCTAGTGCGGATACAGATTACATAGCACAGCTTGCTACATTCTCTCAGTTGGAGCAGCTCCAGAATCTAGGCTCGGCAGCGACGAATTCACAAGCATACGGTCTAGTAGGTAAGACAGTGGTAGTTAAGACGGATGAATCTAAATTTGTAACCGGTAAGGTTGATTATGTATATACCGCTGGAACATCAACGAAGCTCTCAATTAATGGTACATTGTATTCATCTTCCCAAATAGATACGGTGTTCGATGACAAATATGTCATTGAGCAAGGACTACCAAAGGTACCACAGGAAGCTAAATTAAGTTATGACTCTGCTAATCCGAAGGACATGACCTTTGCAATCAGCCTTGGTACAGGTGAGACCGTAGCAGATGATGTTGCTATTGCAATTAATAATCAAGTAATTGACGCTTCCTTAGTGGATGTATCCGGTTCTAAAGTAACGATCAAAGCATCCGCTGTTGAAGGACTTGAGAATGGAACTTACAAAGTAGCAGTAGTATTCAATGACTCACTTTATACAACAGTAAAAGATAAAGTTACTCTACAGGTGACAAATGTCGTAACAGAAGAGGCAGAAGCTGACAGCACAGTGGAGGAAGAGTAATTACATGTCGCCGGAGGCGGCAGAATGGAGTCGAGAATGAACATTCCTGTAAATCAATTCCCTTCCATAGAACAGATGACGCAACAGCTGAATGCAGGTAAAAATAATGCAGCATCAGCAAAACAACTTTCCATCACTCCTTTTAGTGAGATACTAAAGAGTAAGCAAACTGCCGATGAGGTAACGGAATTAAAATTTTCAAAGCATGCAAATGAACGACTAGCAAGCAGAAATATTGATTTATCCGATGATCAGATGGCAAGGCTGGAAAGCGGAGCGAGAAAAGCAAGTGAGAAGGGTATTAACGAATCATTAGTTATGGTAGATGATCTTGCCTTTATTGTTAATGTCAAAAACAATACGGTTATCACCGCAGTAAATGATGGTGAAGACAAGATTTTTACAAACATTGATGGCGCAGTAATCATGTAAAGCCGGACCTTACGGAGGCTTTCGTATCCATGACTGACAGATTGGATACTATGATTAAAAGCAGAAATTGGAGGTCATAAAGTTATGATGAGATCATTATTTTCTGGTGTATCAGGTCTTAAAGTTCACCAGACTAAGATGGACGTAATAGGTAATAACATTTCAAACGTAAATACAATCGGCTTTAAAGCAAGTACCGTTACCTTTTCCGATGTATTTTATCAGACAACACAGAATTCTTCCGGACCTAACGCAACAACCGGAACAACAGGTCGTAATGCCATGCAGATCGGTTTAGGATCCAATGTAGCATCCATTACTTCTTCTATTACAACAAGCGGTGCATCCCAAAGAACCGATAATCCCTTCGACGTAATGATTGAAGGAGAAAGCTTCTTTGTCGTTAATAGCGGTGGATCGAATTATTTTACTAAATCCGGTTCCTTTAAGGTAGATGCTCAGGGTACCTTATGTACCTCCTCAGGTGCGTCTGTAATGGGATGGCAGGTAGATGAAAATGATCCGTCTAAAACAGTTGCGGATGCGGTTTCTCCTTTGTCAATTATGTCACCGGATAATATGTATGCAGAGCCGGAGGCAACTTCAGCAGTATACATATCAGGTAATATCGACAGTAAAGATACACAGCTTACCAGCGAGACCGGTAAAGTAGTAAATATAACATTTTTTGATAATATGGGTCATGGTTACACAGCAGATATGAAATTCTGGCAGACAGAAGATGCTACCAATGTATATGCAGTAGCAGTAACCAATATTAAAGACGAAGATGGTCAATCTATTTTCGTAAATAAGATTATCGATGAGGATACCGGTGACATCACCTATGAAGCATCTGCAATTACCTCCTTCAGCTTCGGCGGAGTTGAATATACTGCAGATGTTGCAGAAGACGGTACAGTTACGATCGATACAGCCGATTCACCGGTTGTATCATTCAATGGTTCTACAGGAGCATTTGTTAGTGTTGGTGATGGAGCTACACCGGGTGACAGCATCAGCTTTTCCATAAACGCAGACCCTAACCCGTTCCAAGCGATCGACGTGGATTTTTCCTCTATCACCATGTTTTCTACCAGCGGTTCCTCTTCCTTAGAGGCAACCAAAGGCAACCTGGATGGTATCGGAGCCGGTAAACAGGTTGGTAATCTGACCGGTGTCAGCATCGATGCATCAGGTAAGATTTATGGTAAATATGATAACGGAGACAGTGTATTGCTCGGACAGATTGCAGTTGCATCCTTCTCCAACCCGGCAGGTTTAGAAGCGATAGGAAACAGTATGTATGCTGCAACTCAGAACTCCGGAGATTTTGATGGAATAGGACAGGATCCTACGCAGGGAGGCGGTAGTTTAACGACAGGTGTATTGGAAATGTCCAATGTAGATTTATCCCAGCAGTTTACGGATATGATTACTACACAAAGAGGTTTCCAAGCAAACTCAAGAATAATAACAACATCTGACACCTTGTTGGAAGAACTGATTAATTTGAAGAGATAACACAAGGCTGATGTATGAATAAGATAGCCATATATCAGTAATGATGGGTGGCAGCGAAATCTGCCACCCTTTTCATATAGGACAAAAACAAAAAGATAGTAGTATTATGAAAGCATAGATTAGATTACTATTTAAAATATCAGATATCATTCTATGGTTGTTTTACGGTAGAGGAGGAGCCTAATGATTGAGGTAACGAGATTAAACGATACAAAATTAACGATAAATGCTGAGCTTATTGAAAAAATAGAGGAGGCACCGGATACGATAATTACCTTGACCTCTGGAAATAAAATAATAGTAAAAGAAAGTAGACAAGAAGTGAAAAATCTTGTAGTATTATACAAAAAAGAGATTTTAAGTCGAGAATTGTAAGAAGTAATTGTTCAATCTTATTGATATAAATTAAAAAAATTCAATAGATAAGAAGGTGGCTGTGTTGGATTTAGCATCAGTAATTGGATTAGTATTATGTTTAGTTATAACGATATATGGTATTATAGTAGGGCAATCAAGCCCTCTAAGTGTTTTAATGAACTTTGTCGACGTTCCTTCCGTATTTATCACCATAGGTGGTTCTTTATGTTGTATTCTGATTATGTCGCCAAGTTTAAAGGGATTTGTCGAAAATCTGACCAGCGTAAAATTTGCTCTTAAAGCATTGCCTTCCAATGAAGAAGAGACGATCAAATCGATCATCAATTTATCAAACGTAGCAAGAAAAGAAGGCCTTCTTGCCCTTGAGGAAGCAGCGAATGGCATTGATGATGAATTTTTGAAAAAGGGAGTTTTACTCATTGTTGATGGTACAGATCCGGAATTGGTTCGTAGTATCTTAGAGACTGAGCTTAACTGCATTGAATCAAGACATTCCAGTAAGGCTGCCTTCTGGGATGGATGGGCTGCCATGGGACCTGCCTGGGGTATGATTGGTACACTGATCGGTCTTGTTAATATGTTAAAGAAACTGGATGACGTTGCTACTATTGGGCCTAACATGGCGGTTGCGTTAATAACTACTTTCTATGGAGCGATGCTTGCTAACTGGATCTGCACTCCGGTGGCGACTAAATTAAAGCAAAACAGTGCGAAGGAAATTATGATAAAGGAAGTTATGGTTGAAGGTCTTCTGTCCATTCAAGCAGGAGAAAATCCTAGAGTCATTGAAGAAAAATTAAAATCCTTCCTGTCTCCAGCTCGTAGAGCGGCGATGAAGGAAGAAGGCGGTGAAAGCGTTGGCTAGAAAGAAGCAGGAAAGTGGTGGAGGCGGAGGACTTGCACCATGGTTAGCAACCTTTGCTGATCTAATGAATCTATTGCTATGCTTCTTCGTATTACTGTTTTCTTTATCGACCATAAGTGAGGAAAAGTTTGAGGACATATCCATATCTATGGCAAACTCTTTTGGTGTGTTTGAAGCAGGAGGGGCATCAGTAAACCCTGGTCAGTTAATTTCAGCGGGTATGTCACAGCTTAATGAACTTGACAACTTTTTCAATTCCATGGGTAAAACCGTGGAGGGAGAATCCGATTCTTCTGATATCACTAATTCGGAACAAGGTGTGGAAGGTTCTTCCGGCTCCGACGACATCATAAATGAAGACGAAGGCATAGAAGGCTCTGATGAAGGAGAAGGCTCGGAAGGTACTCAAGATTCTGAAAACAAGGATGTAGGCATAGAAGAAGCTCTTGAGAAAATTGAAGAGGAAATGGCAGCTGAAACTTCAGAGATGTATGATAAAGTTTCTGATTTGGCAGATCAATATAATCTGAGTGATTATATGGAATTAAGTATAGATCCGGAATTTCAGTTTGTAGAGTTGACCTTGAAGGGATCAGTCCTTTATGATTCCGGTGATGCTGAGATCAAAAAATTAGCGAAACCAGTACTCAATAGAGTTGGTGATATATTAAACCAGTTCGAAGGATTTCGCATAGAAATCATTGGTCATACGGATAATGTCCCTATGTCCAGTTCCGTATTTAAGGATAACAACTGGCTTTCATCAGCAAGAGCTTTGAACGCAGCAGAATATCTGATTGACATCAGCGGTATCGATCCGGATAAATTAAAATATTCAGGACGGGGTGAATATGATCCGATAGCAAGTAATGCTACGGCTGAGGGTAGGGCTAAGAACAGAAGAATTGAGATCAGGATATATAATAAATACAGTAACTAATTACGGGATGCGTCTCTTATTAGAAAAATATTTATTTCTATAAACATGATATGGATTGTTTTGTAATCCATAAGTCATGAATATCAAGGGGGATACACAGTGAAGAAGAATATATTAACAATAATTATCATGGCAATTACCTTAATTAATACAGTTCTTATAGGGGTTCTGATTTTTGTTATTGTACCTACATCAAACAAAACAAATCAACTTGTAACAAAAGTTGCGTCTATAATCGATCTGGAACTAGAATCTCCTGAGGCAGGAGAAGAAGAGATTGCAGTATCCGATATTATTACACACGAAATAGCGGACAAGCTCACCATCAACTTAAAGAGCACGGACGGGAATCCCCATTATGCCTTGCTATTTGTATCTTTATCCATGAACAGTAAACATGAGGATTATGCTACTCTCTCAACGAAAATGGCAGAAAATGAAAACGCCATCATGGAAATTATTACTGAGGAATTTGGAAGGTATACTATGGATGAAGTGAATGCAAATAAGGTTATCATTAAAGAAGCAATCCTTACAAGGATTCAGGAACTTTTCAAATCTGATTTTATTATCAATGTATCCTTTGGTAATATGGTGTTGTCATAATCTGTAATGATGTAGAAGAATCAGGTGATTTTTCACGCATGAGTAAAGGAACTGGTAAAATTAGATTTGGAAATAAAATACTTCCGCAAGAAATATGGTGATTTTCTAATTATTTTATGTTATTATGTAACTAGTAAACTAGGGAGGTAATGTCAATGGGCGATGTTCTATCCCAAAATGAGATAGATAATCTGTTAGCAGCGCTGTCGAGCGGTGAACTAGATGCAGATGATTATAAGCAGACGTCGGAAAAACAGGTTAAAAATTATGATTTCGCCAGACCATCCAAGTTCTCGAAGGAACACTTGAGAACCATGAACATTATTTTTGAACATTATGCCAGATTATTATCTACAAACTTACCGGCATATTTAAGAAAGAATGTTCAGGTTGAGGTTATGAACTCTGAAGCAGTGCAGTACTCAGAGTTTACGAATGCCTTATCCAATCCGGTTTTGCTTGGTATCATTGATTTCGCACCCCTGGAAGGTAATATAATTATTGAACTTGCTGATAATCTGGGATATGCGATTGTTGACCGAATGTTAGGTGGAGGGGGATACCCGCTGGAGAAGGTGAGAGATTTCTCGGAGATTGAATTATCAATCATAGAGCGTATCTTTAACGTATGTACGAATCTTCTACGGGAGCCTTGGGCTAATGTAATACAGTTACAACCACGTTTACTGAGAATTGAGACAAATTCACAATTTGCACAGATCATATCACCAAGCGAGATGATTTCCATTGTAACGCTGAACATCAAGATCGGAAATATCGAAGGAATGATGAATATCTGTCTTCCTTATGTATGTCTTGAGAAGGTTATAGATAAATTGAATACGAAATATTGGTATTCGACGATGCAGCTCTCCGATGAAAAATCCTATCAGGATATCATTGAGATAGCGATATCAAAAGCAAGAGTTCCACTTCGGGCGGTACTGGGTAAAAGTACTATTTCCGTAAATGATTTTATGAACATGCAAAAAGGAGATATTATTAAATTAAATTCTAAAGTGGAAGATGAATTAGCCGTCTATGTCGGTAACTTAAATAAATTTACTGCACTTCCGGGTGCATCCTCAGGTTCTTATGCGGTAAAAATTTCATCAATTATTCGAGGAGAGGAGTAACAGACTATGGATGGAATGTTATCTCAAGAAGAGATAAATGCTTTACTTAATGGTATGAGCACAGATGATTCGGCTTCCAATACTGCAAAGGAACAATTGACCGATGCTGAGAAGGATGCAATAGGTGAAATATCAAATATCAGCATGGGAACAGCAGCTACGACACTGTTTTCGCTAGTAAATCAAAGAGTTAATATTACAACACCAATTGTAGAATATGCTACCTGGAAGGATATTATAAATAGTTATGATAAACCCTGTGTCTTCATCCAGATTTATTATGAAGACGGACTTGATGGTAATAACATCTTAATTTTAAAAGAAAAGGATGTTAAGGTCATAACGGATTTAATGATGGGTGGTGACGGATCTAATATAGATGGTGAACTTTCAGAGCTTCATCTGAGTGCTATCAGTGAGGCAATGAACCAAATGATGGGTTCTGCCGCAACATCGATATCTTCAATGTTGGAGAAAAGGGTAAATATCAGCCCTCCGTCGTCAGCAGTGATGGATTTATATGAACATATGAGTGGTGAAAACATAGCGGAGTTCCTAAAAGGAAGCTTTGTAAGAGTATCTTTCCATATGGAAATTGGTGATCTGGTAGACAGTGTATTAATGCAGTTATATCCTTTTGACTTTGCCAGAGATTTATACAAACAATTCGTACAAGCTACATCAATGGAACCAGACATTCCGACCAGACCTCCCATTGATAATTCTAAGAAGGTTCAAGCAGCTCCTCCGAGTTATTCGGCTCCTCAGTCACAACCTGGACCGGTAAACATGCAGATGCAGCAGCCACAGTATAATCCATATCAGCAACCGATGCCGCAACAGATGCAACAGATGCAACAGATGCAGCAGATGCCGTATATGATGCAGCCGTTACAGGATGTGAATGTTCAACCGGTACAGTTTGCTCCATTCGTTCCTATGATGAGCAATATCGTTCAACCGGAAAACATTGATTTATTAATGGATGTTCCATTGGAGGTAACAGTTGAATTAGGAAGAACAAGCAAATCTATTAAGGAAATACTTGATTTTTCACCAGGTACCATCATTGAATTGAACCGTTTGGCTGGTGAACCAATTGATGTATTAGTAAATGGTAAATTCGTTGCGAAGGGCGAAGTAGTCGTAATGGAAGAAGCCTTCGGTATCCGAGTAACTGAAATTATAAAACAGAAACAAGCAACCTAAGAAACTTTAAAACACAATCAGATAGGAGAATGATTATGGCAAAAAATATTTTAATTTGTGATGATGCAGCGTTTATGAGAATGATGATTAAGGATATCTTAACGAAGAATGGATATAACATAGCAGGCGAAGCAGAGAATGGATTAAAAGCAGTTGATAAGTATCAGGAAACCAAACCGGATTTAGTAATGATGGATATTACAATGCCGGAAATGGATGGTATCCAGGCATTAAAGAAAATTAAGGCGGCTGATCCAAGCGCTAATGTAATCATGTGTTCCGCTATGGGACAGCAGGCTATGGTAATTGAGTCCATTCAATCAGGAGCAAAAGATTTCATTGTAAAACCGTTCCAGGCAGACAGAGTATTAGAAGCAGTGAAGAAAGCAGTAGGTTGATTAAGAGATGATTAATAGAACTCTATTTATTTTACAAAATGCATTTAATGGTCTAAAAGAGGTTTCCCCGACACCGACTCTAGCAGCAGATTTTGCTGAGGGAGCTTCGAAATCAGGATCCTCTTGGGATAGTTTTATGCAATTAGTGGGATTAGTAGTTTTATTAATAGTGATACTTGCTGCAGCTTATTATACCACCAAATTTGTTGGTGGTATTAAGCTCGGACAGATGAAGAACAGCAATTTTAAACTGATTGATGCTTATCGTATCAGTCCAAACAAAGTAATTCAAATTGTTAAAATTGCCAATAAGTACATTGTTCTTGCAGTTGCGAAAGATACAATCAATTTTATAACGGAATTAGATGAAGCTGACGTATATATCAGAGATGAGAATACCAAAGAATTACAGTCCTTTAAACAGACCCTGGAGAAAATAAGGAATATTAATAAGTAAAGGTTGGTATCCATGAATACACTTGACAGAAAATGCTTAAGAAAAAAGCCGGCAGTTATCATTATATTGCTGACAATATGTATATTGGCCTTTTTTAGAGGATCGACTGCGTATGCCACAACTCTGGAGGATACTATTACTGATACAACTGCAGAGGCAGCCAGTAATAATCTCAGCGGTTCCCTAGGTCCTTTGGAATTCTCACTGAATACGGATGAAGATGAAAATAACTTATCCTCGACGCTTCAAATTCTGATGGTACTTACCGTGATCAGTTTGGCACCTTCAATTCTGATAATGGTAAGCTCCTTTACAAGAATAATAATTGTGCTACATTTTGTCAGATCAGCTCTTGGTACGCAGACAACTCCGCCTAACCAGATACTGATCGGACTTGCTTTGTTTTTAACGTTTTTTATCATGTCCCCGGTAATCAGCGACGTCAATACAAATGCGGTACAGCCTCTCTCCGCAGGAGAAATTACTACGGATGAAGCTTGGGATGCAGGAATTGCACCAATACGAACATTTATGTTAGAGCAGACTAAGACAGATGATCTTAGGCTGTTTCTTGATATAGCAGACATCGATGCAAATACATTGGCTACAGAGGCAGATATTCCCATTACAGTAATTATACCTTCCTTTATCATCAGTGAATTGCGGGCAGCATTTATTATTGGATTTTTAATATACATACCATTTATTGTTATAGATATGGTAGTGGCATCTACCCTAATGTCTATGGGTATGATGATGTTACCGCCAACGATGATATCAACACCGTTCAAGATCTTATTATTTATTATAGCAGATGGTTGGAATTTAGTGATTGGAGAAGTAGTCAAAACATTTTACTGATGTTACAAGTACGTAAAAGCAAAGCTTAACTTGCCTGCGTACCTTCCTGTGATATCATGGAGGTTTAGCAATGAATGAGAATATCGTAATGGATATTATGAAAGAAGCATTATACCTAGTATTAAAGGCATCAGCTCCGATGTTGCTCACCTCCCTAGTGATTGGTCTAGTGGTAAGTATTCTTCAGACGGTTACTTCAATTCAGGAACAGACACTCACATTTGTTCCGAAACTGATCGCAGTATTTGTAGTACTTATGCTGGCCGGAAGCTGGATACTAACCTCATTAAAAGATTACATGATAGCGTTGTTCTCTAATTTCAGTTATTACATCAATACGCTATGACATTTACTATTGAAAACTTTGAAGCGTTTTTATTAATACTTGTGAGAATTACCGGTTTTATCTATACAGCTCCTTTTTTCTCGTTAAGGAATGTACCTAATCGACTAAAAGGGGGGTTAGCTATCTTCATGACAGCCATCCTGTTTTATACCGTGACGTATTCAGCACCGGAATATGATAGTGTAATAGATTATGCGGTTTTAATCGTAGGCGAAGCCCTTGCCGGAGCAATCATGGGTTTTTTTGCTAATATCGCATATCATATTGTAAGTTTTGCCGGACAGATTATTGATATGGAGATAGGATTTTCCATGGTGAATGAGTTAGATCCGGCTACCGATATTCAAACAACAATAACTGCTAATTTTTATGGATATGCAGTACTGTTAATGATGATAATTACGAATTTGCATCATTATTTTATTAAAGCAATTATTGATTCTTTTCAAGTGATCGGACTAGGCGAAGTGAGTATTAACCCTGGATCATATCAACTAATGATTGATTTTCTTATTAACTATTTTGTCATCGGTTTTCGTATTGTTTTACCTGTATTCGCTGCGATCTTAGTTGTGAATACCATATTAGCAATTCTGGCAAAAATAGCACCGCAGATGAATATGTTCGTAATCGGTATGCAAATTAAGATTTTTATTGGTCTGTTTGTGCTTCTATTAGTAATAGAAATGATACCTTCCGTAGCAGACTTCATCTTTAATGAGATGGTATACATGCTGAAGTCAGCCATCGACCTTTTGCATTAGATGGGTTAGGAGTAGTAAAGAATGATAAATGCAGATCAAATCCGTTATTCATCCTACCGGCTTTCCTACAACCTTCAATATTTTGCGGAGGGCCCTGATAAAACAGAAGAACCTACCTCGAAAAAGCTGTCCGAAGCGCGAAAAGAAGGACAAGTAGCCAAAAGTACTGAATTGATTACTGCGTCTGGACTAGCAACGTTATTTATTGTGCTAAAGCTTTTCGTTGGATACATCGGAGAACGATTTGTTGAAGCTTATAAAAAAACCTTTAATAATATTGACAGATTTGCGAGAGAAGACATCTCGGTATCATTAGTGTCTGCAATGATAGGAGAAGTTTTGGTTGACGTATTATTGATCTGTATGCCTATCTTTGTATTAGCAACAATAATTTCCATTGTTGTCGTGTTATTTCAGGTAAAGTGGGAAGTATCCCTAAAACCTATCATGCCGAAATTTAGTAAGATTAATCCGATAAACGGCTTTAAGAAGATATTATCAAAAGATAAACTTGTAGAACTAATGATAGAAATTGTAAAGATTGCGTTAATCTGCTATATTGCCTACAATACCCTTAAGGGTGAATGGCGGTTATTATTTCAGTTATATGATATGAAACTCGAGCAGGCAATCATATTAGTGGGAAATCTAGTCATCGACCTTGGATTAAAAGTCAGTATGCTGTTTTTAATCATAGGATTTGGAGATTTAATATATCAAAAGATTAAGTTTAGAAAAGACATGAGGATGTCGAAGCAAGAAGTGAAAGATGAGTACAAAAACAGTGAAGGAGATCCTCAGGTGAAAGGTAAGATTAAGCAGAGAATGCGTGATGCATCGATGCGGCGTATGATGCAGAATTTACCGAAAGCAGATGTTATTATTACGAATCCTACCCATCTTGCAGCAGCAATTCAGTACGATAAAGAGACAAGCTCCGCACCGATACTGATAGCCAAAGGTGCAGATCACCTGGCAGAAAAAATTAAAGAGGTTGCGAGGGAAAATAAGATAGAAATTGTTGAGAACAAACCACTTGCCAGAATGCTTTATTATAACGTAGAGGTTGGAGCGGAAGTACCTCCGGAGCTATACCAGATGACGGCTGAAGTATTAGCTTATGTATATGGTTTGGAGAACAAGGCAGTGTAAGTAGTTTTAAATGACACATGGACATAAACTTTAGTGGCAAAATAACGTGTTAGGAGGTTAGGTATGAAGCGTAACGATTTGATCGTCGGAATGTTTTTGCTATCAGCAATCTTGTTCTTGATTATACCAATGCCCCCTTTACTATTGGATGTATTGCTATCCTTGAATATATCCATTGCAATGGTTGTATTGTTTAATGCGATTTTCTCTAAAGAAGTTTTGAGTATGTCAGCATTCCCTACGATTTTGCTGTTTACAACCTTGTTTCGTATATCATTGAATGTATCAAGTACCAGATTAATACTGCAGACCGGTGAGCCCGGTAATGTTGTAACAACCTTCGGACAGTTCGTAGGTGGCGGTAATATGGTAATTGGTATTATTATCTTTATCATATTAATTATTGTCCAGTTTATGGTTATTAATAAAGGTTCGGAGCGTGTTGCTGAAGTATCTGCGAGATTCACTCTCGATGCTATGCCCGGTAAACAGATGGCAATTGATGCAGATCTCAACACCGGTGCAATCACGGATTCTGAAGCGAGAGCACGCCGCGAGAAAATCCAGGAAGAAGCTGCATTTTTCGGCTCCATGGATGGTGCTACAAAGTACGTTAAGGGAGATGCAGTAGCTGGGCTTCTCATTACGGTTATTAACGTCATTGGTGGTACCATCATGGGTATGATGAATCTTGGCTATTCCGCTATGGATGCCTTTCAACACTTTGCCATACTGACCATCGGTGATGGTCTGGTAAGCCAGATCCCCTCACTCATGATATCTTTGGCTACCGGTATCCTGGTAACGAAGGCATCGAAGGAAGCTGACTTCGGCGATACATTGATGAAGCAGCTGTTCTCCATACCTAAGGTTTTATATATGGTTGGTGGAAGTATGATCGGACTTGGTTTGCTGACACCGTTAAATGACTTTTTATTCTTAGCATATGGCTTAATCTTCATTATCTCCGGAAGAACGATTGCTTCTAAGCTTGAAGTATCGGCCATTGAGAAAGAGGTTTCTGATGAGGAAATTTCTGCCAGTGAAATCAGAAAACCCGAGAATGTTGTTACACTGCTTCAGGTGGACCCAATCGAGCTGGAATTCGGTTACGGTATTATACCGTTAGCTGATACGAACCAAGGCGGTGATTTACTTGACCGAGTTGTTTTAATCCGTAGACAGATAGCATTGGAACTCGGATGTGTCGTTCCTATGATCCGCTTGAGAGATAACATCCAATTGAATCCCAACCAATATATTATTAAAATTAAAGGTATCCAGGTCAGTGAAGGGGAGATTCTCTTTGATCACTATATGGCAATGAATCCGGGGTATGTTGAAGAGGAGATAACCGGTATTCCTACCTTTGAACCGTCCTTCCATCTGCCGGCTATCTGGATAACAGAGGGACAGAGGGAGAGAGCTGAGACTCTCGGATATACAGTTGTTGATCCTCCATCCATCATTGCAACACATTTAACTGAAATCATCAGAACACATATTTATGAGCTTCTTAACAGACAGGATGTTCAGCATCTGGTTGATAATATTAAGGAATCTCATTCTACGCTTATTTCAGAACTGGTACCGAAGCTACTTAATATCGGTGAAATCCAGAAGGTGCTCCAGAACTTATTACGGGAAGGAATTTCCATCCGCGATCTGGTTACCGTATTTGAAACCCTAGCGGATTATGCTCCGACGACCAGGGACACTGATGTACTGACAGAGTACGCAAGACAAAGTCTGAAGCGAGCGATATCCAATCGATTTTTCCCGTCGAACGAGATGACCAGCGTGGTTACCCTCGATCCGAAAGTAGAACAGGAAATCATGGGTGCAGTAAAACAATCGGAACAAGGGGCATATCTTGCTCTTGATCCCAGCGTTACAAGAGATATCATTGAGTCGGTTCAATCAGAGGTACATAAACTGGAAGAACTGGGTAAGAATCCGATTATTATAACCTCACCGATTGTTCGTATGTATTTTAAACGGCTAACACAGGACTATTTTAAGGACTTGATCGTAATATCATATAATGAGATTGACTCGAATGTTGAATTACAGTCAGTAGGGATGGTGACAGTTTAGTGATTATCAAAAAATTTCAAGCGAATACGGAGACAGAGGCAATCATGCTTGCTAAGGAGGAACTTGGTAAGGATGCTATTGTCATGAATATCAAAACGATTTCGCCCAAAGGCATATATAAGTTATTTCGTAAACCGGTTGTAGAAATAACAGCAGCGGTTGATGAAAACATAACGTATAAGAATGAAAAGCCGAAGACTGTAACAGCCATTGCACCTCCACCGCAGAGAAAACCTGATATCATTTATGATGATCCTAGAGAAAAGACTGTAAATCCTTTTGCAAATGATGTGTCAGCCACACCTTCCGCGATTGAGTTAAAGCTTAACAATCTTCAGAGTTTATTGGAAAAGCAGATGATTAATAAAGAAAAGGATATTGCTGAGAAACCAGAAGCTAAGCCCTTAGAATTAAGCAAAAACTTAGCCTGCATCCAACTGATCTATAATCAATTGATTTCCAATGAAGTAGATGAGAAGTATGCGAATCAGATTATTACGGAAATTGAAGGGAATTTGAAGAAGGATGCTTCCATGGATAATATCTTGGCTACCATCTATCAAAAGATAATTTTGAAGCTCGGTCAGCCTAAGGTGATAGAGATCACCGGGAAAACCCCAAAATTTGTTTTTTTTATTGGCCCAACTGGAGTTGGTAAAACAACAACCATAGCAAAAGTAGCATCTAAATTTAAGGTGAATGAGAAATCCAAGGTGGCTTTCTTAACAGCTGATACGTATCGAATTGCAGCCGTGGAGCAGCTTAGAACCTATGCTAATATTTTGGGAATTCCGTTAAAGGTTATCTATTCGGATGATGAAATGAAACAGGCTAAAGATGAATTCTCTGAATTTGATCTTGTATTTGTTGATACAGCCGGACGTTCTCACAGAAATAAAGAGCAAAGAGATGATATTGAAGCTCTTATTAATACGATACCGGAGGATGAAAGGGATATTTACCTGGTATTAAGTGCAACAACGAAATACAGGGATTTAGTAAAAATTACGGAAGCTTATTCCGAAATAATAAATTATAATCTGATATTTACAAAACTGGATGAAACCAGTACCATCGGTAACCTGTTCAATATCCGTATGCTTACGGAAGCACCCTTATCTTATGCTACTTTTGGACAAAATGTTCCGGATGATATTGCACGCGTAGATGCACAAAGCATAGCAAAGCAGCTTCTTAGAGGACAATAACAGATTGTTATGCTACGTGAATCTTCGGTTTACGTATACAATAAAGGTGTCGCGGAGCGGCATCATGGAGGCTATTTATGGATCAGGCTGAAAAATTAAGGAAAATGGTAAAAGAACAGACCACACCCAGAAGGGTTGCAAGAGTAATCACTGTTACCAGTGGAAAAGGTGGAGTTGGTAAATCCAGTATTTCAGTGAATTTAGCGATTGCACTCAGCAGACTAGGGCACCGGGTAATCATATTAGATGCTGATTTCGGGTTAGCGAATGTTGAGGTTATGTTGGGAATACGTCCACAGTATAACCTGGCTGATTTGATGTTCCGTGGTAAGAACCTCACTGATATTGTTACAGAAGGACCTGAAAATATCGGTTTTATTTCGGGTGGCTCCGGCATACAGGAGCTAACAAACCTGTCTAAAGAACAAATTGTATATTTGATTCAAAAACTTGTTGAGCTTGATGAGATAGCAGACATCATAATTGTTGACACAGGAGCAGGAATCGCTGATTCTGTTTTAGAATTTGTTGCAGCCAGCTCGGAGGTATTGTTAGTAGCTACACCAGAACCTACTTCAATAACAGATGCTTATGCATTATTAAAAACTTTGAACCGTAAGGTGGATGTATCATTAAAGGATACCGTAATAAAGATGGTAGCGAACCGTATTGATTCCTATGAAGAAGGAAAAGAATTATATGATAAATTAAGCTTAGTGGTAAGTAAATTTTTACATCTAAAGTTAGAGTACCTAGGTGCTTTACCTCAGGATCCAAGTGTTTCGAAAGCGGTAATGAGACAGAAGCCTGCGATGACCTTGTATCCGAATGCACCGTTTTCGAAGACTTTGAATTCATTTGCCAGTATTTTATGTGAAGATACTTCTGAAAATATGCTAAATAAGAAGGGTATTGCACAGCTGTTCACCAATTTACTCCGCTCCAGAATAAAGAAATAAATCTACAAGCACAAAGGACAAAGATAAGCCTGTAGGAGGGACGATATGCTACGAGAAATTTTAAACTTGGGTGATAAAATAGATATCAAACCGATTGACAAAAACGGAAGACCGGTTCACAATGCCAGAACCTTTGTGAGCCAGTTGGTTGATTTTGTTGACTTTGATGTCATTCATATTGTAGCACCTATTGTTCTTGGTAAAGCAGTGATATTAGGTGCCGGTGAATATTATAATCTGTGTTTTTATACCAGCAAAGGATTATATCAATGTAATTCCATCGTCTTAAGCAGTCATAAAGACAATAATATAATAATTACGGTTGTTAGAATCATTACTAATCTGGAAAAGTTTCAGCGAAGACAATATTTCCGGTTGGAATGTATCCATGAGATTGATTATCGGGTTATTTCAACAGAAGAGGAAATTTTAGAAAAAAAGCTCCGTGCAGAGGATTTCAGAAATAGTGATGAGCGGGCAGAATGCAGAAGACGCCTCAGTCAATTTGAAAAGGAATGGCTTTCCGGAGCTATCACCGATATTAGTGGTGGTGGTGCAAGATTAAATTCTTTGCAGCAGTTAAACCAAGGCGATAAGATGCGAATTAAACTGGATATTATTCTAGGTAATGGATTGAAAAAATTGATACTTGGAGCTGATGTAATTGCTTCAAACAGAATTGCCAATAGGAATGATGTATTTGAGCATCGAGTAGAGTTTAATGATATTATGCAAAGGGACCGAGAAGATCTAATAAAATATATCTTTGAGCAGGAACGGAAGCGAAGAAGGAATGAAAAAAGTTGATTTTTGTTGCGAAACGCTTATTTACATAGAGAAAAAGGGAAGGTAAACCAGAAATATGAAGAAAAATATTTTAATAATAGATGACTCTGCACTTATGAGAAGGGTTCTCTCTGATATAATTAATGTAGATGATAGATTCCAGGTTACTGAAGTAGCGGTTAATGGTCTGGATGGTCTTACAATTCTGCAAAACAGAGGGAAAGAATTTGATGCAGTTCTTCTTGATATCAATATGCCGAGAATGAATGGAATTGAGATGCTTGCCGAACTGAAAGAGCGCAGCATCAAAGCTACAGTCATTATTGTCAGTACGATAGCTAAGAAAGACGCGAAAGAAACCATTCGTGCCTTGGAGCTGGGTGCATTTGATTTTGTTAAGAAACCGGAAAGCTACTTGGAAGTCAAGGGAAATATTTTCTCTGATAAAATTCTGGAATGCCTTGCGACTGCTACTCAGGCAAAACCCAAACCAGTAAAAGCTGTGGTGGAAGAAAAACCGGAACCAGTAAAACTGGAACCAGTAAAACCGATAACAAGGGAATCATCACGATTAAAGATTGCCGGACAAGCACCTCAGAATGCGAATAAACTTGTTGCACTTGCATGTTCTACCGGAGGTCCGAAAGCACTTCATTCAGTTATACCAAATCTTCCGAAGAATCTGGATGCAAGCATACTGATTGTACAGCATATGCCCGGTGGCTTTACTAAATCCTTAGCAGATAGGCTGAATGAATTAAGCCAGGTTACGGTTAAGGAAGCAGAAGACGGAGACATACTTAGTAAAGGTACCGTGTATTTAGCAAAAGGCGGATACCAGATGAGGTTAAAGAAGCAGCCGGACGGTCAATACTATATCTCCAATTCTAAGGAGCCTGCCAGACATGGCCTTTTGCCTTGTGCAGATATTATGTATGAGTCCTTGGTGGATACAAGCTTTGATCAGATTACCTGTGTGGTATTAACAGGAATGGGCGGTGATGGAACCGTCGGTATCAAGAAGTTAAGTAAAAAACAAAATATTTATGTGATTGCTCAGAATGAAGAAACCAGCATAGTTTACGGAATGCCCAAGGTGATTAAGGAAGCAGGGCTTGTTGATGAAGTTGTGGCGTTGAACGATGTTTCTCTGGCCATCACTAAGAATGTGGGGGTGCGTTAAATGGACGTAAGTCAATATCTTGAAATTTTTATTGAAGAATCGAAAGAACATTTACAAAGTTTAAATGAGCATTTATTAATCTTGGAACGTGAGCCTGAAAATGAGAATACGATTAATGAAATTTTCCGTGCAGCTCACTCCTTAAAAGGTATGTCAGGAACTATGGGTTATAAGAGAATGCAACATCTAACCCATGATATGGAGAATGTATTCTCCGAAATACGTAATGGTAATATGAAAGTAGGCTCTAATCTTGTTGATGTTCTATTCAAAGGTTTAGATGCTTTAGAATCCTATGTTGCTAATATACAGGCAGAAGCGAACGAAGGCGAAGAAGATTATGAAGATATTATCAGTGCTTTGAACGAGATTCTGAATGCCGGAGTAGGTAATGCGGTCACAACAAAAGAAGAAAAGGGTGGAAAGCCTGTAAAAGCTGCTGAAATAACAACAGGGACTGATGCAGGCAAAATGAAATTCTTAAATATTAAGATCGAGGATCATGAGAAGAAAGCTATGGTGAAAGCCGGACAGCTTGGTATGAACGTAATCGGTCTTACGGTTTATATACAGGAATATTGTGTGTTAAAAGGTGCTAGAGCTTTTATGGTTAATCGCAACTTGGAAGAATTCGGTGAGATCATAAAGCTTAATCCGAGTGCTCAGGACCTGGAGGATGAGAAATATGATTTTGACTACTCTGCGTTCATTATTACTAAGGAAGAACCGGACAAGCTGGCTAAGCTAGCATGTAATGTATCAGAAGTGAAAGAGGTTGTAGCGGATTATATTAGATTATCCGAGCAGGATGTAGAAGCTTATACAGCGATGTTAAAGCAGGATGATATAGTAGCGGCTCAATCGAAACAGGCGAGCAAGGATGCAAACTCATTGAAGGCAGGCAATGCAACTGCTCAGAAGCAGGCTGCAAAACCGGTAGCAAATCGTTCTGTACGTGTAGATATAGATAAGCTGGACATTCTGATGAATCTAGTCAGCGAGCTGATTATCGCTAAGAATGGATTAATCTCCATTAGTGATGGTAACGATATTATGTTAGATAATTCTTTCCATGAACAGATTGAATATCTGGAGAGAGTAACAACGAACCTTCACGAATCCGTTATGAAGACCAGAATGGTTCCGATTGAAAGTGTTGTTAATCGTTTCCCGAGAATGATCAGAGACTTATCCAAAAAGCTGGATAAGGAAATGGAATTATATATGACAGGTGAAGAGACAGAACTGGATCGAACTGTAATTGATGAAATCGGTGATCCTTTGATGCATTTACTTAGAAATGCGGCTGACCATGGTCTGGAAAGTAATGCTGATAGAGAAAGAGCGGGCAAGAACTCCGTAGGATCCATTTACCTGGATGCATATCAGGATGGTAACAATGTAGTAATTGAAGTTAGAGATGATGGCGGCGGTATTAACACAGAAAAGATTAAGAGAAAAGCACTTGAAAAAGGAACAATAACCGAAGAACAAGCATTGAGAATGACGGATAAAGATATCATCGATATCTTGTTCCAACCAAGCTTCTCTACTGCTGAGCAGGTAACCGATGTATCCGGTAGAGGTGTAGGTCTTGATGTAGTAAAGACGAAGATTGAGGCCCTAGGTGGTGAAATCGAAGCAAAAACAAAACTCGGCGAAGGATCTAACTTTATCATCCGTCTGCCTTTAACACTAGCCATTATCCAATCTCTGATGGTTATTATCGGCGATGAAAAGTATGCACTTCCGCTTGGAAGCATCCAGACGGTTGAGAATATCGAAAACACAGAGGTAAAGACGATCCAAGGCAAAGAAGTTATCAATTTAAGAGGAACCGTTATACCGATTATCCGCCTTGGTAACATTCTAAAGTGCAAGCAACCAGAGACGGAACCTACGGAATTACTTGTGGTTATCGTTAAGAAGGGTGAGAGACTTGCAGGTATGGTTGTGGATGAGTTAATCGGACAGCAGGAAATCGTTATTAAATCGATTGGTAAATACATTAAGAATCATAAGATTATCAGCGGTGCCACCATTCTAGGTAACGGTGAAGTAGCTTTAATTCTTGATGTAAATTCATTAGTCTAGGGGGTGTATCAGGATGGCAGCAACAGATGCAAAACAATATATCGTTACCTATCTGAATAAAGGACAATTTGGTATCGAGATAAAACATATCGACAATATCATAGTAATGCAAGGAATAACCAGAGTACCGAAATCTCAGGCATTTTTTAAGGGAGTAATCAATCTTCGTGGTGAGATTATTCCGGTTATGTCACTTAGAAGCAAACTTGGTATTGAGGAAGCAGAGCTTACAAGCAAATCACGTATCATCATTGTCAGGCCGGAACCACAAGCAGCACCTGTCGGACTGATTGTTGATGAGGTGAAGGAGGTTATTACTCTCGATTCGGATTCAATCGAGAAGATGACCTATGACGAAAAGGATGGAAAAGCTAATTTTAGCATTGGTATTGGTAAATTTGGAACAGAATTGATCAATCTTCTTAATGTTCCTGCTATCGTTATTGAAAAAGAAGCATAACAATAAGAAACAGATACTTATAAATTTCATGCAGTAAATGCATGTTGACTATTATTTGCGAGGTGATGTGCGGTGTCCCAGATAAATTTAAACCAAATAGATAATATGCAGTTTGATGTACTCAGAGAAATAGGTAATATTGGAGCAGGGAATGCCACAACAGCACTCTCGCAAATGATTAATTCTAAAATCGACATGAAAGTTCCTAAAGTTGATTTGTTGGAGTTCAAGGAGCTTTCTGATATCGTTGGTGGTGCAGAAAATTTAGTTGTTGGAATTTTATTTACATTAGAGGGTCAGATTGATGGCATGATGATGTTTATGATGGACATGGTTGCTGCCAGACATCTTGTAAATTTGTTGGTGGGTGATTCCTATAAAACTTCCTCCGGTGAATTCTCAGAGATGGAGCTTTCTGCTTTGAATGAAATAGGTAACATTATTTCAGGAGCATATCTTTCATCCCTCTCAGCATTGACGAGTTTATTGATTACGTCCAGTGTTCCCTATATGGCAATTGATATGGCGGGGGCAATTTTGAGTGTGCCTGCTATAGAGTTCGGTAAAATCGGTGATAAAGCATTGCTTATTGAGACAGAATTTGGTGACGATGATAATGCAGTCAACGGATATTTTATTTTAATTCCGACAATCGATTCATATGGAGCAATATTATCATCATTAGGATTATAGGGTGAATACATGAACGAAATGATAAAGGTTGGGATGGCGGATTTAAATGTATGTGTCTCACCAAATGCACTGACTACATTGGGTCTTGGCTCCTGTGTAGGAATTGTATTATACGACTCGGTAAGAAAGATTGCCGGTATGGTTCACATCATGCTGCCTGACAGCACAAAAATACTAAATAATGAAAATAAAGCCAAGTTTGCCGATACCGGAATTGATCGACTGATCAGTCAGATGATTGCCATCGGCGCTGACCGTAGATGCCTGATCGCAAAAATTGCGGGAGGGGCCCAAATGTTCGCATTTGGTGCAAATAATGATATGATGCGGATTGGTGAGCGTAACATTGAAGCTACGAAACTTAAGTTACAGCAGTTGGGAATACCTATTAAAGCAGAAGATACAGGATTAAATTATGGTAGAACAATAGAGTTCTATCCGGAGAACGGATATTTAGTCATAAAATCTGTTGGCAAAGATAAGAAAACTATTTAATATGGAATGCAGCTTTGGGTATAATATACCTATGATGTATCGTGTGAAGAAAAAACGTTTTCACACTGGAAGAACAGCGAAGTTCGCACAGAGGTACTCACTCCTTGTTCTTCCGGGTTATTTAGATGCAGCAACGCGGCATCACGATTGCTGGTGTGTATAACGACACACGTATGGAGGGTAATTTGAAAGAACGATATATACCACCATTTATCATGTTATTAGCAGGTGCGATAACCAGTGTCATAAATATCATATATAAAGTTGAACTGGTAACAGGTTTAAAACGTCTGCTTCTCGTAATCGTAGTATTTTACATTGTTGGAATGATTGTGAAAACAATCGTTAAAGTGGCACTAACGAAATTTGCTAAAAAAGAAGAAACAGAAGTGAACGATGAGGAAGTTGAGCTGCCGGAGGTTAAGAAAAGCTGACTTCTGTAATAATATAATGTCTGTATGGCACTAAGTTTAGTAAGATTTCAGGAGGAGCTATGAACGCTGAATACAAACAGAAGCTCTGGGAGGATTATTCCCGCAAAAGAACACCGGAGCTGCAGGAAAAAATCATAATTGAATATGCAGGATTAGTCAAGCTGGTTGCAGGCCGCCTTAGCATGTATTTGGGATATAATGTAGAATATGATGACCTAGTAGGTTACGGAACCTTTGGTTTGATCGATGCAATTGATAAATTTGACTTTACAAAAGGAGTTAAATTTGAAACGTATGCTTCTCTTCGAATTAGGGGGGCTATTCTTGATCAAATCCGTAAGATGGACTGGATACCTAGAAGTATTAGACAGAAGCAACGTAAAATAGACTTAGCGTATCAAAGTCTTGAGATAAAATATGGCCGTATGGCAAATGATGAGGAAGTAGCTCAGGAACTCGAAATATCAGTTGATGAATTAGATAATTGGCAGAGTCAAACAAAGATAACCAATATCGTCTCGTTAGATGAGTTTATGGAACAAGGATCAGAATCAAAGGTGGAGCAGAGTTTGACTGCAGATTTTGATCAGCCGGATAAGATAATTGAAAAACAGGAGTTAAAAGAACTGTTGGTGAAGACACTGGAGACATTAACAGAGAAGGAAAAGAGCGTTATTATTTTCTACTATTACGAAGAATTAACTTTAAAGGAAATCAGCCGTATACTGGAGGTATCAGAATCGAGGATTTCCCAATTACATACAAAAGCGCTACAAAAAATGAAGATAAAACTAGGAAACAATATTGAACTCTTAGCTAGTTATTAAGATTATGAGAACCTTAGCTTAGAGAGTTTGTTGTGAGCAGGGTTAAACTACGATTAGGAGGAACACTATGGGCGGGAGAAATGGTTATTTTCAATTGATTACTCGTGATGATGGGACATACTTGCGAATTTATGAACCTGAGGGGGGTGGCGAACCTCTTTTTTACGAAGAAATCAGTAGTTATCTGGTCGATAAGAAATTATATGAATATGACAAGATAGCGATTGGAAGAGCGCTGACCATGGTAAAAGGTTCCATGGAGGTTAAGATAACTAACCAGGTAATGCAAAGAACAGACGAATATGCGAAGGTAGAAATTAAGGACGAGCGCATGTATGCGAAGGTCAGATTCTATCCTCCTGTTAATAGCGGTCTTCTATTACAAAAAGAAGATATTATCAATGCACTTGTACGTGCCGGAGTGAAGTATGGTGTAGACGAATTTGCAATCAGCGATTTTATTCGTGATAGAAACTATTGCAAAGATTATGTTCTTGCAAAGGCTACGCCTGCCGTACAAGGTAGTGATGCTCAGATTACCTATCATTTTAATACTGACTTGACCTTAAAACCGAAAAGAAATGATGACGGCTCCGTTGATTTCCATCAATTGGACATGATTAGTCATTGTAGAAAAGGTGATCTCTTGGCTTCTCTGACCCCGGTGGATTATGGAAAGCCGGGCATTGATGTTAGTGGTAATGTTATAAGGCCAAACAAAGTAAATAACCGTGTACTGCGCCATGGTAACAAGATAATTCTGTCACCAGACGGAACTAAGATGTTCTCTGAAGTGGATGGACATGTAAGCCTTACGGATGGTCGAGTGTTTGTTTCTGATACTTACGAGGTACATGCCGATGTGGATGCTTCCACTGGTGATATTGATTATGACGGTAATGTAGTAGTCCGTGGTAATGTTATTACAGGCTTTTCCGTAAGAGCTAGGGGAGACATTGAGGTTAATGGTGTTGTAGAAGGTGCTTATATTGAATCAGGTGGCCAAATTGTTTTAAAACGTGGTATGCAGGGTATGAATAAAGGTATTCTCCGTGCCAACGGTAATATTGTAACAAAATTTCTTGAAAATGCTGAAGTAATCGCTGGTGGTTATGTATCAACAGAGTCAATACTTCATTGTAAAGTTTCAGCGAAGGGTGATATCATAGTCGGAGGAAGAAGGGGATTCGTAACCGGCGGTGAGATCAGATCCGGTTCCATGATTTCTGTTAAAACAGCTGGTTCCAATATGGGAACTTCGACACTATTAGAAGTAGGTATTGACCCGAAAATTGTGGAAGAATTCCGAGATCTCGAGAAAAAATTGGCATCTATGATGGTCGATAAAGAGAAATTAGCACAAGCGTTGATTATGTTCAGAAAGAAGCTGACCATGGGTGTTCAAATCTCTGATGAGAAGAAGGAATACTTAAAGCAGGTAACTCAGAACAACATCATACTTGAAACAAATATTAAAGAAGCAAAGAAGCGGTATGATGACCTCAAGATAGAAATGGATAACAACACATCAGGAGTAATCAAAGTGTCTGATATTGTATTCCCAGGGACGAAGCTGGTCATTTCTAATGTAATACATTATGTAAGACAAGAAACACATCATAGCAAATTTATCAGAGACAGGGCAGACATTAAAGTTCTCCCGCTTATGTAACCAGGAGACAGCATGCATACCTAAAAATCCAATGATTTACTTAGGTATTACCCAAGAAGTGTAGTGGAGGAAGTATGCCGATTTATCCAATTGATATTATGAGAACTCAGGAAGCTTCTACAATTAAGCATATGGAAAGCTCAAGAGCTCAACATACTCAGGAACAGTTAAGCAAAAATTTTCAGACACTGGTTGAGCAAGAGCATTATAAACCGAAAGAAACAACAAAATCAGATAATCCCGAATACCGTTATGATGCAAAAGAAAAGGGAAATAACCAGTATTTTGGCTCAGGTAGTAAGAAAAAAGGGAAAAAAGAAGAAGCGAAAAAAGAGACAAAAAAAGAATCAAAGCAGCCACCGAAACGTGGTGGCTTTGATATGCTTATTTAGTTTTTAGTATTTAGTATTTAGGATATAAAGGATTGGAGAAACCAATGAGCCCGATAGAGATAGTCTTAATCATCTTAGGAATTATCATTATAGTAGTCAGTTGCGTTCTTGTAGATAAATCGGCAAAATCTGCAAACCAAGTAACAACCCAGTCATTTTCCTTAGAAAATAGTTTTACGGAGGAAGATAGGAAGAAACTGACGGAGAAAATCAATGATCTTCTTGCAGAAATCACTGAGGAGACTGTCATACGAACGGATGATTCCTTAAGTAAGCTATCCAATGAGAAGATTATAGCGGTAAATGAATTCTCCGAACAGATACTTGAGAAGATTAAGCGTAATCATGAAGAAGTAGTTTTCCTGTATAATATGTTAAATGATAAGGAAAAGGAATTAAAGGCAGCTGTTAAGGAAATCGATTCCTCTAAGAAAAAAGTTCAGGATATCATGGAGGCAAAGGCTGGTACTTTGAAGTCGCAAGTAGCAAAAGGTGTGAAATCCCAGGTGTCCGAAAAGCCTGTAACTCAAGCTGCCAGATTAGATAAACCGATAAAAACCATACCGGAACAGACGGAGCCACTACAGGAGATGCCTGTCATTAACAGTATGACCTCCAATAATAATACTCAGATTCTGTCATTATATTCCCAGGGTAAATCCGTTATGGAGATATCTAAGTTATTGGGACTCGGACAGGGAGAAGTAAAGCTTGTTATCGATTTATTTAAGGGTAAGAAGTAATTCGAAAGGCTTGGTGTTTACAATATGAAATTAAAATATCATATGAGAGGTCTGGGAATCGGAATACTTCTAACGACTCTTATATTTGCTTTATCTGATACGGAGGAGAAGCTTACGGATAAGGAAATCATGGTCCGAGCGAGAGCCCTTGGCATGGTTACAGTAGAGGAAAGTAATCAGCAACTGGAGCAAGTGCTGGAAGATATTAAGCCAACCGGACTGGAGGAACAGCCCTCAGGCACTCCTGCTGCAGAACCAACAGCAGAGCCTACGAAAGTACCGGCAGAGCCTACTGCAGCTCCTACAATAGCACCTACTCCGGAACCGACGCCTGAGCCTACGAAAGTACCGGATCAAACTGTAGAAGAAACACCTACAAACCAGACTGAAGATCAGGAAAACGGTGCAGAGATTAACTTTACGATTAAGAGTGGTATGTCCTCCGGTCAGGTAGCTGCACTTCTTGTGGAGATAGGATTAGTCGACAGTGAAGAAGAATTTAACAAGTATATTGTAAAGGTTGGAAAAGCCAGTGTTATCCGCGTTGGAGATTATTCTCTTCCAAAAGGAGCTTCTTATTGGGACATAGTAACAGAGATAACAACCAGACGTTAGCTACTTCACATGCAAATATTACAGGGTTATTTTAAATAATACTTGCTATCCATATAATGTTATGTTATAATTTCGTAGTCAAATTACACGCATATGGATCTCTGCAGTGGTGCCAGTGAGCAAAGGGTCTGTCAGAAATAGGAAGTATGCGGAAGAAAACAACCAAATGGAGGTATTTTTTATGAGCGTTATTTCAATGAAGCAGTTATTGGAAGCCGGTGTACATTTTGGACACCAGACAAGAAGATGGAATCCCAAAATGGCGGAGTACATCTACACAGAGAGAAACGGTATCTACATCATCGACTTACAGAAGTCTGTAGGTAAGGTTGATGAAGCTTACACAGCAATTAAGAATGTTGTAGCAGATGGCGGTTCTATATTATTCGTAGGTACTAAGAAGCAGGCACAGGATGCTGTTAAGTCAGAAGCTGAGCGTTGCGGGATGTACTTTGTAAATGAGAGATGGTTAGGTGGTATGTTAACTAACTTCAAGACCATCAAAAGCAGAATTGAGAGATTAAGAGCAATCGAGAGAATGTCTGAGGATGGTACCTTTGATGTTCTTCCTAAAAAAGAAGTAATTCAGTTGAAGAAAGAATGGGAAAAGCTTGAAAAGAACCTTGGCGGTATCAAGAACATGAAGAAAGCACCTGATGCAATCTTCGTAGTTGATCCTAAGAAGGAAAGAATTTGTATCCAGGAAGCTCACACACTTGGTATTCCGTTGATTGGTATCGCAGATACTAACTGCGATCCGGAGGAATTAGATTTCGTAATTCCTGGTAACGATGATGCTATCAGAGCGGTTAAATTAATCGTTTCCAAGATGGCTGATGCAGTTATTGAAGCAAACCAAGGTGTACAGTTAACAGACACAGCAAGCGTTGTAAGCGCTAATGATGAAGTTAACATGGATGACGTAGTTACCGAATAAGCTTCATGCAATATTAGTAGGAGATTTACTAAGAGAGCAAAAGAAGGAAGCTTAATAAATTCTTTTATTTGATGGAGGGAAATACGATGGAAGTTACCGCTAGTATGGTAAAAGATTTAAGAGAAATGACCGGTGCCGGTATGATGGATTGCAAGAAAGCTCTTGCAGCTACAGAAGGCGATATGGATAAAGCAATTGAGTTCTTAAGAGAAAAAGGACTCGCAGCTGCTGAGAAGAAAGCAGGCAGAATTGCAGCAGAAGGTATTGTTGACGCTAACGTAAGCGCAGATGGTAAGATTGCGGCTATCGTTGAAGTTAACAGTGAGACAGACTTCGTTGCTAAGAATGAGAAATTTAGAGATTATGTTGCAGCTGTTGCAGCTCAGGCTGCTACAACTAGCGCAAATGATATGGAGACCTTCTACGCTGAGAAATGGGCATTAGATACCTCCAAGACAGTGAAAGAGGAATTATCTTCCATGATTGCTATCATTGGCGAAAACATGAACATCAGAAGATTTGAGAAGGTTGTTGCTGAGAATGGATTTGTAATGTCTTACATCCATGGTGGCGGCAGAATCGGTATCCTTGTTAATGTTGACTGTACAGTTAACAACGATGAGACTCAAGAAGCAGCGAAAAACGTAGCAATGCAGATCGCAGCTTTATCTCCGAAGTATGTTGACCAGTCTGAGATTTCTCCTGAGTTCATCGCTCATGAGAGAGATATCTTAAGGGCTCAGATTATGAATGATCCTTCCAATTCTAAGAAGCCTGAAAATATCATCGAGAAGATGCTTGAAGGACGTTTGTTAAAGGAATTAAAGGAATTCTGTCTCGTAGATCAGATGTATGTTAAAGACAGCGAGATCTCCGTTGGTCAGTACCTTGCTAATGTTTCTAAGCAGGTTGGTGCAACTATGACTGTTAAGCGTTTCGTACGTTTTGCTACAGGTGAAGGCCTTGAGAAGAAGTCCGAGAACTTTGCAGAGGAAGTTGCTAGACAGATGGGTCAGTAATTAATAAACTTTTGAGGCTGTAGGCGTGATACGCTTACAGCCTTTTTTTCTTGAAAAGCTCATTCAATTCAACCATATTTTCTTATTAATTGCTAGGCTTTAGCACATATAAGTGCCAACGTGTGTTTCGACGCAGATTCAGCCCATTGTATTGAACGTATTAGGATTGACATAGAAAGCTTTATGTCATCCTACTTCGTACAATACTCGTGCTGACTAGCTAGAACGAAACACACATGTTGGTACCTATATGCGCCTGCCTAGCAGTTTTTTAGTTGTGTTGATTGAATGTGAATGAGCGGCTTAACATATATAAAGGCTGTAAGCGTATCACGCCTACAGCCCTTATACATTTTGACTTATTATAGTTAATGGTTTTCCCATCGGAAGCAACTTCCTGGGACGAGGGTGAAGAGTGAAAGGTAAGAAAAGTTAGAGAAAGGAAAGTTAGTGAAAGGTAAGTGAAAGGTAAGTGAAAGGTAAGTGAAAGGTAAGTGAAAGGTAAGTTGAAAGGTAAGTGAAAGGCAGCTTTATTCTGCCCAGAGGACAGGTTTTAAAGATTCAGGAATGCTTCCATCGATATCTGTTATACCAAGAGTTTTGGCAATCTCTGTTGTTATTACTACCTGCCCATTTTGCAAATTCATCTTATTATCTGTATCCTCCATCAGAGCGAGTACACATCGTCCTACATACTGAGGTGACTCCATTTTATCCAGATTAAGTTCAGAGGAATATTTTGCGAGCTCTATCATTCCCTCTGTCTTAACTGAATTCGGATAAAGAGAATACACCCTTACCTGATAAGGAGATAGATCATGTGCCATGTCCAATGACAAGCGATCTAGAGCAGATTTCATGACTCCGTATGAGACATTGTTATAATATTGTTTTCCTCCGTAAAAGGATATGTTAATCATCAGTCCTTGACCTAATTCTACCATATGGTTGGCAACTGCACGGCTTAATACGTAGTTGGATTGTAACCCTACGCTATAATGATCATCCCAGAGTTTAACGGGTTGCTGCCAGAAGAGGGCATTAAAATAATAAGGTTGCATCACATGCTTACTGCCTCTCCAGGCACTGTTAACAAGGAGATCAATACGGCCATGTGTTTGTATTACATACTCCATGTAATGACATCAATATATGGGTTCATATACATCTCCAAGGGTTGAGTGTTCGTTTATTCGTTACGGATAGACTTCTTGAAAGAAACCTGAATAAGAGATTGGTTCGTTTCCAATATACAGGTGGGAGGTATCGCCTAGAGCTTGAACACGGAAGTATGCTTCTCCTTTTACCCGTTCTTCCGTGCATACTGTGGTAACGGAGGTGGGAGCTACAAAGAAGCCCTGCCAGAGTGTGGAGGGGGATATTCCTAACAAATGAGAAAGAATAACGAATTCCACTCCTAAGTGACAGAAGAATACGATGGTATCAGTATTACTTTGCTCTACAAGATAATAATTGCCGTCTCTATGATAACCATAGTTTGATAGTAATTCATCGAAATTCTTAATGATGTTATAATATACAGCTTCAACATCACCTGATTGCATGAGGGGATCGTGCAACCAAGCGTCTTTATCATATAGCATTGGGTGCTTTGTCCATTTGCCGGGTAGGAGATCCCATGGAATTCTTGGTTTAAAGGTCTGCTCATCAATGATGTAACCGGGGAATTCTCTCAACCAGTCGTAGATAATGGCATCGCGGCCAATTTTATCTAAAGTTACCTTTGCTGTTGCTCTAGCTCTGCCAAGGGTTGAACAATAGTAATCACGCACCTTGAGCTTTGTTAACCTGTCTGCCAGTAGTTCAGCCTCACGAAAACCTTTCTCTGTAAGATAATCATTTACATAATCAGGGTCTCCATGAAGGACGAATAGTATTTTCATCGGTTCTATCTCCTTCTATCATTGCTGTTCCTCAAATATGAATATATGAAGTAAGTTTGATATACAATAAACTTTTAATATAATAGCATACAATTATAAAGATGTAACGTTATTTATGAGTAATAAGGACAGGTTGCTCAGTAATAATGCGCTGATCCTATATTTTGGTTTTCTGGGTATTCAATACATAACCCGACAGATTTAACAAGAATGAATAACTTTTCATATCACATCTTACCTTTGCTAATTCACCAAATATGTGGTAGAATAATTTAGAGAATTTGAACTAGGGGTGAGGTCTTGAGTAGTAAGAATGAGAATATATCTGCAACTGGCTTTCAAAGCAGTAAGGGCAGTGATGATAGAAGAAAACGTATCAATAGAATAAAGACGATCATTGTGGTAATAGCAATATTACTCTTAATATTACCCACAATAGTTTGCATTATATTGGGAATACAAGTAAACCGTTTACAGAAGCAGATGGAACAATTGGTTAGTATTCATAAGGAATATGGGCTGAAGGTTGATGATGAAGATTATGCATATGCAGCGGAAATATCCTACAATGAGAATGATCCTGGTTCAGATAAAGAATCGTCTTTGAATCATACATCGGAGGAAGTTCAGCCGGTACTTAATCTGTTGGAAGAAGTTATGGGTGAGAATAATCTGACTCAGGAACAATTGATTCCAGAACAATTAATTCCGGAACATAATAAGGTATCAACAGAGGTTAATTCTTCTGATAATAATTTGAATACAACAGATACAATGAAAGAAGTGCAATCGGATGGTATCTATACCGGTAAAAAGGTGTATCTGACGTTTGATGACGGTCCAAGTATTTATACAGAAGAGATTCTGAATATTCTAGCTGAATATGATGCAAAAGCAACCTTCTTTGTAATTGGTAAGAAGGATGATTATTCGAAGGAATTATATCAGAGGATCGTGAAGGACGGACATTCGCTAGGAATGCATTCATACTCACATAGGTACGAAAAAATATATAATTCTGTAGAAGATTTTGATAGGGACTTTACAAAACTATGGAAATTGTTATATGATACTACTGGGTACAAGCCTTCCATTTTCCGATTTCCAGGTGGTAGTGAAAACCTGGTTAGTAAAAATAGTATGGAGGATTTCATCGGTTATCTGAACGAGAATTCCATTGTGTATTTTGATTGGAATGTTGATAGCGGGGATGCGACGGGAGTGGAATATTCTAAGGATCAGTTAATTGAAAATATACTTAATGGGGTAAAAGAAAAAAATACTTCAATAGTCCTGATGCATGATTCCCAAGCGAAGAAAGCAACCGTGGAATCTCTCCCTGAACTGTTAGAAGAACTCACCAGTGGAGGAGCGCAGATTTTACCTCTTGATAAGGATGTTTCACCAATTCAGATGATAAAGGCCGATTCAATTAAATAAACTTTACATAGGGAGGTATTTGTAAATGGGCTTTTTTAAAGAGTTTAAAGATGACTTAACTCAAGCAGTAAATGAGCTATTGCCGGAAGATGAATTAGCCGTAGAGCAAAAGGAGACGGAAGAGGGGATTGTAAATACTCTTGATTCTGATGAAATTACACCTGATGTAGTATCAGAGAATGAAAAAATGAAGGAATGGCTTGAGGAATTTGCGCAGGATGATGAAGATGCTGCAGATGACATCATAGAAGAGCCGGAAATACAATTGGTAGACGAAATCGAAGTTTTATTCGACGCAGAAGAATTAGAGGAAGAAGAGGGAGAAGACATGGATGATAATGTTGATTTAGAATTACTGGAAGCTATGAATGCTGAAGAGGAAGAAGAGAAAGTAGAAACCAAAGAAAAGAGTATGCCAAAGCTCAGAGCAGCCTCTGTAGCAAGTGATGATGAAGTTACCGTAATATCAAAAGGAACATCCATTAATGGCAGTATTTCTTCCGATGGTTCTCTTGAAATCATGGGTACCATAACAGGTGATGTAGAATGTTTGGGTAAATTATCAATCACCGGTAAAATTACAGGTAATTCCTCTGCTGCGGAAGTTTATGTTAATACAGAACGTCTGGAAGGCTGCATTACCAGCGAAGGTAGTGTAAAGGTTGGTCTTGGTACAGTAGTAATCGGTGATATCGTAGCAAGTTCCGGAGTAATTGCTGGTGCTGTAAAAGGTGAGATAGATGTTAACGGACCAATCGTTATCGATTCTACCGCCATCATTAAAGGTAATATCAAAGCGAAATCAGTTCAGATAAATAACGGAGCTGTAATTGAAGGCTTCTGTTCTTTAAGCTACTCCGCTGTTGATGTAGACAATATTTTTGAATAATTTTATACAAAATAGCGTAAGCACAGTACCTGTTACTGTGCTTACTATTAGAAATAAGATATCCAACACAAAGAATACAAGCTTGGTTTCACTATGACACGACGAATCTAAAAGTTTGTGGAATTTCAATAGAATCATAGAATTAACTCTGGTAATGCTATTTGTTTTGTGGTAAATTATTATAGATTAACCAAGATCCCATATGGAGGCAAATTATTAATATGAAAGCATATGAAAGAGTTTTATTGAAACTAAGCGGTGAAGCTTTGGCAGGTGAAAAGAAAACCGGCTTTGATGAAGCAATCTGTATCGGAGTTGCAGAACAGGTGAAACAGTTGGTAGCGGAGGGAATCCAAGTCAGTATCGTTATCGGTGGCGGGAACTTCTGGAGAGGGAGAAGCAGTGAAACAATTGACAGAGCAAAAGCAGACCAGATTGGAATGTTGGCTACCGTCATGAACTGCATTTATGTATCGGAAATATTTCGTTATGTAGGGATATCGACCGAGATTTTTACACCTTTTGCGTGTGGTAGTATGACAATGCTGTTCTCAAAGGACAGTGTCATCAACTGTATGAAGCAAGGCGGTGTGGCATTCCTGGCGGGAGGAACTGGCCATCCTTATTTTTCAACGGATACAGCAACATCACTTCGAGCGATTGAGCTGGATTGTGATATCATTTTAACTGCTAGAGCGATCGATGCTGTATATGACAGTGATCCGAAGAAGAACCCGGATGCAAAGAGATATGATGAGATTTCTTATCAGGAGATGCTTGATAAAAAGCTTGGAATTATGGATCTTCCGGCTACAGCACTCTGCCTTGAGAATAAGATGCCGATGTTACTTTTCGCATTAGCTGAGGAAAACAGTATCGTAAGAGCAGCAAAGGGTAATTCAAACGGTACGAAGATTACCGTATAAAATAATGAATGAAAATAATTGGAGGGATGAAAATGGATGCAAAGCTAGAACAATTCAGCAGTAAGATGGAAAAGACAATAGAAACATTAAGGGAAGAATATGCCACCATTCGAGCAGGAAGAGCTAATCCACATCTTTTAGATAAACTTAGGGTGGATTATTACGGACAGCCGTCTGCGCTTCAGTCGGTAGCAAACGTATCGGTGCCTGAGGCAAGGGTTATCCAGATTCAACCGTGGGAGAGTAAATTAATTAAAGAAATTGAGAAAGCTATTCTAAACTCAGACTTAGGTCTTAATCCGAGCAATGATGGCAAAGTAATTCGCCTGGTATTCCCGGAATTAACGGAAGATAGAAGAAAAGACTTAGTAAAGGATGTTAAGAAAAAGTCTGAAAATGCTAAGGTTGCTATTCGAAATATCAGACGGGATGCAAACGAGCTTTATAAAAAAATGAATAAAGCAAGCGAGATTTCTGAAGATGAGTTTAAGCATTTAGAAGATAATGTTCAAAAAATTACAGATCATTTTATTTTTGAAATTGAAAAAGTAATGGAAGACAAGTCCAAAGAAATACTTACGGTATAAAGAAATTATACTGGGGTGTATCAGAAGGTTATTCATATTTTGCATTGCACGTGAAGTGAATATTCTTTTGGGACACCCCTAACTAATTCATAGCTATGAATCATAAGATTTATGGTACTCTAGGATGGAGGTGAATTTTCCCTTATTCTTAGAGGGGATAGGATGGGAGAAGACTCATGCAGGAAAATGAATTAAACATACCGAAACATGTAGCCATCATACTGGATGGTAACGGAAGATGGGCTAAGAAAAAGAAGATGCCACGTAATTATGGCCATGCCCAAGGCAGTAAGAATGTTGAAAAAATATGTGAGAAGGCTTATAAGATGGGTATTCAGTATCTTACCGTATATGCCTTTTCGACGGAAAACTGGAGACGACCCCAGGATGAAGTGGATGCGCTAATGAAGCTTCTGCAGACATATCTGGAAACCAGTGTTAAGACAAGTGCAAAGAATAATATGAGTGTCCGTGTCATCGGAGATACCTCTAAGTTATCGGAAGATATTAAGAAGAGTATTACAGAGTTGGAGGCAGCATCGAAGGACAATACAGGCCTTAGATTTCAAGTTGCAATTAACTATGGAAGCAGAGATGAGATAATTCGTGCAGCGAAAGCACTTGCCATGGAAGTTAAATTGAATAAAACAGAAATTGATCAGATAGATGAAACCATTTTTGAAAGTTTTTTAGATACGAATGGTATTCCTAATCCTGATTTACTCATCCGTACCAGTGGAGAACAACGCTTATCAAATTTTCTGTTATGGCAGTTGGCCTACACAGAATTTTATTTTACTGATGTGCTCTGGCCGGATTTTGATGAGAAGGAATTAAGGAAGGCTGTGGAATATTATAGTAGCAGGACTAGAAAATTCGGGGCGATATCATAAATCGTTTGGGGAGGTAAGTCATGTTTCGGACCAGATTAGTGAGCGGTATCATTTTATTGGCTATAATGATAGCTTTGGTGATGCTTGGGGGTAACATTTTATTTGGAGTATTATTTGTCATATCCTTGATTGGGATGGTAGAATTATACCGGGTTGTGAAAGTACATAAATCATTTCCCGGAGTATTAGGATATGCAGCGGGTATAATTTTTTATATATTGTTGTATTTTAATCTTGAGCAGTATCAGATGATGTTATTTATCTTCTTTATGATGCTACTGATGTTCGCATATGTATTCAGCTTTCCAAAATACTCCACGGAGCAGATATCAGTTACGTTTTTAGGTTTATTCTATGTCAGTATCATGTTATCGTACATTTATCAGGTACGTATGCTGGAGGACGGAGCCCTATTGGTGTGGCTGATCTTTATTGGAGCATGGGGTTCTGATACCTGTGCATACTGTGTCGGAATGTTATTTGGAAAACATAAAATTGCGCCGAAGCTAAGCCCTAAGAAGTCATTGGAAGGTTGTATCGGAGGAGTGATTGGAGCTGCATTGATCGGTTTGATTTATGCATTTATTATCAAGGACAGATTGAGTGGAGTTGATAATCCGTTGCTTATTTTTGCTATCATTGGAGCGGCTTCCAGTGTAATCGCACAGATCGGGGATATGGCAGCATCTGCGATTAAGAGAAACCATGAGATCAAGGATTATGGGACTCTTATCCCCGGACATGGTGGAATCCTGGATCGTTTTGATAGTATTATCTTCACTGCACCGATTGTGTACTATCTGGCGGTATTGTTCTTGTAGGACGAGAAAGATTATTATTTATTATGGATTATGAAAATCATTTTTGAATATGGTTTGGTGTATAACTGACGGGAGATATTGTTATGTGATTTATAGCTCGCCTTTACCTCCTGTCGGGATGCTTTTAACAAGCCTCTTAACATATAACCATGCTGTCCATTGGAACAGCATGGTTATAGAGTCTTGACAAAGCATGATCACCCTCGGGAGGCCGGTCTCGCAAAATCACATAACAACATCTCTCGTCAGAGATATAGGTTATAAACTTCAAATATGATTACTATAGGTCGTGAGATTATTACTTAAAATAATAATTATTGATCACCGATGAAAAAACAAACCTGAGATAGTACTTTGACATATGAAAGAAAATAATCGAGAAAAGAATTGAGAAGATAAAGTAAAGAAATCATTTTTAGTTTTTACACATGAATCATAATAGTTGAGAAGATATTAATCTGATAATGTTAGAAAGATATTAATTGTTTTTGAGACATGTGAATGAAGATAATTGAAAAGATATTAATCTGATTAGGATGTTAGAAAGATATTAATTGCTTTTGAGACATATGAATGAAGATAATTGAAAAGATATTAATCTGATAATGTTGGTAGAAAGATATTAATTGCTTTTGAGACATGAATGAAGATTAACGAGCAGATATTATTCTGGTAAAGTTAATAGAAAAACATAAATCGCTTTTAATGTGAATGTAAGTAAGTGAGAATATATTAATCTGATATAGTTATAAGAAAGTTATTAATCGCTTTGAGACTTGAGATACCATGTTATGTGGCAGTGAATGATTGTTTGAAGTTAATTTGATGTTTGAATATTGGATGATAAGTGACGTGTTATGGAGGGGACAATGAAGAATATTGCTATCCTGGGGTCGACAGGTTCAGTAGGAACACAGACCTTAGATATTGTAAGAGAACATAGAGATTTACTTAAGGTGACAGCACTTGCTGCAGGAAGTAATATAGCGCTTCTGGAAGAACAGATCCGAGAGTTTATGCCGAAGGTGGTCTGTGTATTTGATCAGGAGAAGGCTGGACAACTTAAGAGCAATATAAAAGATTTGGATGTTAGTGTTGTATCCGGTATGGATGGTTTAATAGAAAGTGCCACAGAACCTTCCTCAGATACTGTAGTAACAGCAATGGTTGGTATGATCGGTATCCGGCCAACGATTGAAGCAATAAAGGCTGGAAAGAATATTGCCCTGGCTAACAAAGAAACCCTGGTTACCGCGGGGCATATCATAATGCCACTAGTGAAAGATAAGAAAGTATCACTGTTACCGGTTGATAGTGAGCATTCAGCAATATTTCAATCCTTAAATGGAGAAGATAAAAAGCAGGCACATAAAATTCTATTAACTGCTTCTGGTGGACCTTTCCGTGGAAAGAAGCTCTGCGATTTACAGAATAAAAAGCCGAAGGATGCTCTAAAGCATCCGAACTGGGCTATGGGACAGAAAATTACCATTGACTCAGCAACTATGGTGAACAAGGGTCTTGAGGTGATGGAAGCGGCTTGGTTATTTGATGTTAGTCTTGATCAGATACAGGTAGTGGTTCATCCTCAGAGTATTATCCACTCCATGGTGGAATATGTGGATGGTGGCATCATTGCTCAGATGGGAGTTCCGGATATGAGACTCCCTATCCAGTATGCATTATTCTATCCTGACCGCTTCCTATTAAAGGGTGAACGGGTTGATTTTATGAAATTAAAACAGCTTACCTTTGAAGAACCGGATTTTGATACGTTCTATGGTTTACGGCTTGCCTTTGAAGCCGGACGGATTGGTGGAAGTATGCCAACAGTTTATAATGCAGCAAATGAGTGGGCGGTGGCTTCGTTTTTAAGGGAAGAAATCGAATTCTTAGCGATACCTCACCTGATCAAAGAAGCTATGGCTGTTCATCAGGTAATAGCAAATCCATCCCTGATTGAAATTCTGAATACGGAACAAAAGACATATGATTTTGTAAGAGGCTATGCGGAATCAGGACAATGTAAGTTGAATTAGAAAATCAAATTCTCTAGTCCGGATACCAAGAAAGGACATTTTATTATATGAATATTATTGTAGCATTACTGATATTAAGTGTTATTGTAACAATCCATGAACTTGGGCATTTTCTGCTTGCTAAGAAGAATGGTGTTACTGTTGTTGAGTTTTCCATTGGTATGGGACCGAGAATAGCTAGCTTTGTGAAGGGGGGTACAAGATATTCTCTGAAGCTTTTTCCTATTGGCGGATCCTGTATGATGCTAGGTGAAGATGAAGCGGTTGAAGATGAAGGGGCCTTTGGTAAAAAGGGAGTATGGGCAAGATTTTCAGTAATTTTTGCAGGAGCTTTTTTCAACTTTATCTTGGCATTTATCTTGGCTTTAGTTTACCTTGGAATAGGTGGTGTTGATAAACCATTTATTTCGGAGATTCAACCGGAGACACCTGCGTATGGTATTTTACAGGAAGATGATTATATTACCGAGATTAATGGAAGCCCAATTAATTTTGGTCGGGATATCTTTTATTATTTTTATTTCAATCCACTTTCCGAAAAACCGTATGAACTTACCTTCATAAGAGATGGTAAGAAAATAACTGAAACGATTACTACGGGCTGGACGGATTCTCATAAACTGGGTTGTAATTATTCAAGCGATAGTCCAAGTGCTAAGCTTGAGATGATAGCAGATGGGTATCCGCTTGCAGAAGCAGGAGTAGCGGTTGGTGATATGATTGTTAATATGAATGGAACCGAGATTGTAACCGGGAAGGACCTTAGTGATTACCTATCTGCTAATCCTCTTTCAGGCCAGGAGATTACTATTTCTTATGTGACGGAGAAAGAGCCAGACAATCGAATTACGATAACTATTACTCCGAAGTACGAAAGAGATTTTTACACCGGGTGGAGGTTTAATCTACAACAAGAAAAAGTTTCACCTTTACAGGTAATAAAATATAGCTTTTTTGAGCTGAAGCTGAACATTGTAAATACCTTAAAAAGTGTTCTGTACCTTGTAACCGGTAAAATCAGTGTGAGGGAAATTGCCGGACCGGTTGGAATCGTTAATTATGTTGGGGATATTGTTGAACATACCAAGAGCGACATACGTGAGACTATTTTAGGTTTGATTAGCTTTAGTATTTTAATCAGTGCAAATCTTGGTGTTATGAACCTGCTTCCATTACCGGCACTTGATGGCGGAAGATTGGTATTCATCCTTATTGAAGCAATCTTTAAGAAGCCGGTTCCGAAAGAAAAAGAAGCCTTAGTACACATGGTGGGCATGGTATTACTGATGATGTTGATGGTATTTGTTTTATTCAATGATCTGAGGAATATCTTCGGGCTGTAACAAAGGCAAGATAGTGAACATTTACATGATGTAACATATTAGTTTTAACTGCGCCTTTACCGCCCTGCGGGATGCTTTTTACAAGCCTCATAACATATAACCATGCTGTCCATTGGAACAGCATGGTTACTGAGTCTTGACGAAGCATTAGCGCCCTTGGGAGGCCGGTCTTGTTAAAACCAACATCGTACATCATGTAAATGGGATATAGTCCCAGCTAAGTAACCCAGAACCCAGTACCCAGAACCCAGTACCCAGAACCCAGAACCCAGAACTCAGAACCCAGAACCCAGAACCCAGAACCCAGAACTCAGAACCCAGAACCCAGAACCCATAACCCAGAA